>Ga0268278_1001016_pt1 | contig 17338 bp, 10 predicted proteins | sample saktaG_3_FD_190135 | JGI IMG/M metagenome (GOLD analysis project Ga0268278, IMG submission 190135) | Saline water microbial communities from Sakinaw Lake, British Columbia, Canada - sak_2010_1_5_55m | ecosystem: Environmental > Aquatic > Non-marine Saline and Alkaline > Saline ... | reverse complement strand
TACCTATAAACGGATTTTTGATCCCGGAAAACCGGCGGAAATCATGAACTGGTACCAGCGGAAAGATCTTTATCTGGTCTGCAATCGGTTGGTGGATGATCTACTCTTTTCGAATGACCTGGTGAATGTTCTGATCAATGATTTTCAATCGATCGCACCAGCGTATCAGCTGTTATGCGATATCTCGAAATAGATATATGATGCTTTAATTATTCGGATTGAAAAGGAAAAGTTTTAAAAATTCTCTAAAACCTCAGTATTTATTCCTAGAGACCTTTGACAAACCCATTTCTTTCTGGACAATGCCTCCATTCCAGTAAATGATTCATCATGTCACATTTTTGAAGACCATTTTACGGTCATAATTGGATACAAATCGTTTATTATTGTCGATTTTAAAAAGCATTTTACCCGGTTATTTCCGTCCGGACGTAGTTATCCCACTATGCCGGACATCTTACCAATTGACCGGCTCTCATAATATTATAGATAATGCAATTCATCGTGAACCGAAGATCATTCCGGGGCAATGTTTTTGCCATCGCCAGATCAAGATTAAGTATTCGTTTCATGTAGGCAAACGGATGCTCTACCTGAGAACGAATCGATGACAGGCGTTTATTTCGACGCTTCTGTTTGTCCGACAATTTCTGTCCTCGACGGGCTTTATCCAATATCCCATAATAGACGCCATCTTTGCGACTGCGACGTTTGATTTCGTCTTTGGAGTAGGCTTTATCACCAAAAAGGGACTTCTCATCTCCAATAAGCAATTTCTCTGTCTCGGTACTGTCATGAATATTAGCCGATGTAAAACTTCTCGATCGGATCAGTTTGCTCTCCACATCCGTACCGATATGTCCTTTATAACCAAAATAATATTTCCCGTTTTTCTTCGTCGATTGGGCGTCCATATCAACTTGGCTTGAAGGCCTCACGGATAGTTCCTGACGACGCTGTTTGCTAAGAGGACGGTTGCTCGATTTCATGATCGTAGCATCTACAATGGTTCCTTTCTTCACAAACAATCCTTTGCTCTCAAGGTCATCCGTGATCATCTCAAAAAGTTTATCCGTTAATCCCGCTCTAATCAGAGCCTCTTTAAACCGCCAGATAGTACTATGATCCGGTACTGTTGTATCCAGACTGATACCGGCAAAGCGTTGAAAGGAAAGACGATCATTGAGTTGATCTTCCAATTCCGGATCCGACAGATTATACAGATACTGGATGAATAACACCTTGCACATCATCAGAAGTTCTTTGCGAGGACGGCCACCAACCATTTTATCGGTTTTGTCTATGACGGAAAACATACTCACAATGCGGTCCCAATTCACAAAGCCTTCGATTTCCGATAATTTCTTTTCCGAACGAGTCACTTTACGATTTTGATTGACCTGGTAATCGCCTAAACTCATTTGATGTGCTTTCTTCATCTATTCCTCCTGCATTTTCTTGCAGGCAATTTAGCTAAATCCAGTATGGTTTAAAAATAATTAAATGCCGGTTTTGCAAAGATTCCTAAAACATAAAGAACAGATAACTGAGCTTCCCCCCAAAAACTGGACAGTGTGTTAAGGTGGAAAAATGATTAACTTTAGCCATTAAAAAGGGGGAAAGATGAAACGCAGAAAGTTCAGTTCAGAATTCAAATCCAAGGTTGCGCTGGAAGCGATCAAAGGTCTCAAAACGTTAAATGAAATTGCCCATGACTATGAGATTCACCCGAATCAAGTCAGTACCTGGAAGAAGCAAATGCTAGACCGGCTTCCACAAATATTTTCCGATAAACCATGGTCAACAGATGAGCATGACCGGGAAAAGGAAATGCTCTACCAGCAAATCGGTCAGTTACAGGTAGAATTGACCTGGCTAAAAAAAAAGGTTAACATCTTTAATTCCTGATCGTCGGATTATGATTGATATGAATCATCCAAAGATAAGCATCCAGCGGCAATGTGAATTATTAGAGATCAAGCGATCCAGTTACTATTATGCGCCTGTTCCGGAGACTCAATTGAACCTGACATTAATGCGATTGATTGATAAACAATATACCCTGACGCCATTTTATGGGGTTCCGCGCATGACCTGGTATTTACGATCCAAAGGGTATTCTGTCAATCATAAACGTATTGAACGATTGATGAAAATAATGGATTTGCAGGCAGTATATCCGAGGAGAAATCTCAGTTCTGCGAATCCTTATCACAAGATCTATCCGTATCTTTTAAGAGGATTGATAGTATTTTTTCCCAATCAGGTCTGGTGTGCTGATATTACCTATGTGAGAATGCGATATGGGTTCTTATACCTGATGGCTATTATGGATTGGTTCAGCCGTTATGTGATCGCTTGGGAGTTGTCCAATACCCTCGATGTCCATTTTTGTCTGGAAGCATTAGACCGTGCCTTGAAATATAAGGTTCCGGAGATTTTCAATACAGATCAGGGCAGCCAGTTTAGTTCACAGGCGTTTACGTCGGTCCTGGCAGGAAAGCAAGTACGGATTAGTATGGATGGGCGTGGCCGTGTTTTTGATAATATTTTCATTGAACGTCTTTGGAGAACTGTAAAGTACGAGGAAATCTATTTGAAATAATACTCAACCGGCAGAGAAGCCCATACGAGTTTAAAAAAATATTTTCAATTCTATAATCAGGAAAGATTCCATCAATCATTGAATTACTTAACACCCGAAACAGTGTATTTTGGTGACTATAATGCCTGATATTTTTATTGACATTTCCACCTTAACTTTGCTTAATTACTGTCCAAACATTGGGGGGAACCTTACTTCTCTGCGACAAATGGCAGCGATGCTTTCTTCACCGCGTAGGCCGTCTAAAATTATCCGGATCTTTTCTTCAGCTCCATACTTCTTACGAGTGTTCCGTTTAATGTCTTTGACAATCTTTTCTGATGATGGTTTAGTACTCATTCTTGCTCCTTCTTCATTCTGTTAAATTACCAAAACCATCTCTTAACTTTTAACCCTTTTTGGTCCCAATCCTTCTGAAGTCAAACAGATTATAAGGCTAATGCACATCTTTTTTTTCAAGTTTTTATTTTACACAACGGGTTAATCTAAATATATTTTTGAAGATATTACTATTTCCAGTCTATTTGATAGCAATGCTCCTCTATTTATTTTATTCTACCTTCGAAATACCACAGGCGTGAGCCCGTAGCTATTTACTTTGTTGTTTTATCATTGCTCGATTTCAAATAAATTACGGCGAGGCTTCGGCAAGTTATGCCTCACCGTTAGCTGTATAGGAGATCATATATTAAATGAAGAAAATGGTTAGAAAAATGGGTTGTGAAGTGTTTAAAATTAATGCTAGATATTTTGAAATGGAATGGGATCAATCCGAACCTAACCAAAAAGCAGCATGGGAATTATATATAGAATTTATCGACCAGAACCACAACTCAAAAGTTAGACACGTCGCATGTTGAAGATGAAAAACTGTTGTTTACCCAAGTAATATTAGCTGGATATCTGTAGATAAAAGAGCCGAATTTTATTTCCAGTTAAAATCGAACAATGCATGTTCCTGCCTGTATTGTATAAAGGGCCATAAACGTTCAAAATTATCGAAGGAGTGTGATCATGAATGCAAACAAGAAAAAGGAAACGAGCAAGCCTTTAACTCCCGAGCTGCTCGTGAAAATGAACGCCTATTGGCGTGCTGCGAACTATTTATCGGTCGGACAAATTTATCTCTACGACAATGCACTGCTGAAAAAACCGCTCAAGCTGGACCACATTAAACCCCGGCTTCTCGGTCACTGGGGCAGTACACCGGGCTTGAATTTTATCTACGTTCACCTTAACCGAGTAATCAAGAAACACGATTTGAATGTGATCTATATCACCGGGCCGGGGCATGGCGGACCGGGATTGGTAGCGAACGCTTATCTTGAGGGAACCTACAGCGAAGTTTATCCCAACATTTCGCAAGACGAAGACGGGATGAAACGGTTGTTCAAGCAATTCTCTTTCCCTGGCGGGATTCCAAGTCACGTGGCGCCTGAGACACCCGGATCAATTCATGAAGGTGGCGAACTGGGTTACTCATTGTCCCACGCATACGGAGCCGCGTTCGATAATCCCGATTTGCTTGTCGCGTGTGTAGTCGGCGATGGCGAAGCAGAGACGGGTCCGCTTGCCACAAGCTGGCACTCGAACAAGTTTCTCAATCCGGTTCATGACGGAGCAGTGCTTCCTATCCTTCATTTAAACGGCTATAAAATTGCCGGCCCGACTGTATTGGCCCGCATTCCGAATAATGAGCTTGAAGCGCTTTTCCGCGGTTACGGTTACTCGCCCTATTTCGTCGAGGGAGACGATCCGACAGAAATGCATCAACTTCTGGCTGCCACACTTGATACGGTGGTTGCTGAAATCCAGGCTATTCAAAAGGATGCTCGTACGAATGGATTTAAAACTCGTCCAAAATGGCCGATGATCATTCTACGTTCACCCAAGGGTTGGACCGGTCCCAAGGAAGTGGACGGCAAAACGACCGAAGGGACATTCCGTTCTCATCAGGTTCCCATGGGCGATATGAGTCATGCAGGACATGTGAAACTTCTTGAGAAGTGGATGCGGAGCTATCAGGCAGAGGAGTTGTTCGACGAGAACGGCAAATTGCGTTCCGAATTCGCTGAGTTGGCACCGAAAGGAGAGCGCCGCATGAGCGCCAATCCGCATGCCAACGGCGGCCTTTTACTGCGTGATCTGCGCTTACCGGATTTCCGTGATTATGCCATCAAAGTGCCGAAGCCAGGTGCTGTATGCGGAGAAGCCACGCGTGCTCAGGGCGAGTTTATCCGCGATGTGGTGAAACATAATCCCTCTAATTTCCGTGTTTTTAGCCCGGACGAAACAGCGTCAAACCGTTGGGGATCCGTATTTGAAGTGACGGACCGCTGCTCAACTGCGGAGATCATTCCCTCTGACGAGCATGTCTCGCCCGATGGCCGCGTGATGGAAATGTTAAGCGAGCACCAGTGTGAAGGCTGGCTTGAAGGCTATCTTTTGACAGGCCGGCATGGCTTTTTCTCATGCTATGAAGCGTTCATCCATATCATTGATTCCATGTTTAACCAACACGCGAAATGGTTGAAAGTAACCAAACGTATCCCGTGGCGAAGGCCAATTGCTTCTATGAATTATCTGCTCTCGTCACTCGTATGGCGGCAGGATCACAATGGATTCAGCCATCAGGATCCCGGCTTCATTGACCATGTCATGAATAAAAAAGCGGAAATCATTCGTGTGTATTTGCCGCCGGACACCAACACGCTGTTGTCTGTGACTGACCATTGCTTGCGGAGCCGTGATTATGTCAATGTCATCATTGCGGGAAAACAGCCAGCACTGCAATGGCTGGACATGGATTCTGCCATTAAGCATTGTACTGCGGGGCTCGGCATCTGGGAATGGGCTAGCAACGACAAAGGCGGAGAACCTGATGTGGTGATGGCGTGTGCAGGTGATGTACCGACCATGGAGACATTGGCAGCGGTGGATATCCTGTGGCAGCGCTTTCCGGACCTGAAGATTCGTGTGATCAATGTGGTGGATTTAATGACGCTCCAGCCGCAGAGTGAACATCCTCACGGATTGAGTGACAGGGACTTCGATGTTCTCTTCACAAAGGACAAGCCCATTATTTTTGCATTTCATGGATATCCTCTGCTCATTCATCGCCTGACTTATCGTCGGACCAATCACAAAAACCTTCATGTTCGTGGATATAAAGAAGAAGGAACCACAACCACACCCTTTGACATGATGGTTCTGAACGATCTCGATCGATTCCATTTGGTGGGTGATGTCATTGATCGTGTACCAAGTTTAGGTTCACGTGCGGCTTATGCCAAACAGTTTCTCCGTGATAAGCTGCTTGATCACAAGAAGTATATCCGAATACACGGTGAAGACATGCCGGAAATTCGTGATTGGAAGTGGGACAGTTCCAATGAAATCCGGTAAAAGAGATAAATCTGAGTTCTGGAAAGATTTAAAAATTGATGGTAAGAGCGACGCTCACAAAATTTTATTACTTCTTTTTCTATTAGTCCAGTTTTAATGTTCCAAGACATTATTTCTCTTAAAAATCTTCAAAGTGTTTGGATGAATAGGAAGTATATTCAGATATTTAAAGATAATAAATCACAGTTTTAAGATATTGAAAACAGAAAATTAATCGCATGAGACAACTCTTCTACGCATTTTGGTTACTCATTCTCTTCTCACAGCAAATATGGCCTCAATCGTCAGGGATCATCCAGGGATGTGCCCACGATACAGAGGGAAATCCCATTCCCACTTTGAATGTCATCCTGATCGGTACGAACCAGGGTGCCGCCACCGACGCCGACGGATATTTCATTATCCAGGGTATCCAGCCGGGCACATACACCGTTACGTTCGAGCATATCTCATTCAAGCCCCTGAGTATCGAGAACCTCGTGATCCGGGAAGACACCCTCTCTCTTGGAACCGTGACGCTGAAACAACTCATTATCCCCATCCACGAGGTCGTGGTCACGGCCACTCGCTCTAACAGGCGCGTCGTCGATGTATCCCGACCCGTCAACGTCGTCCCGGCACAGCGCATCGAGGAACGCAACGCCAAGACCTCCGCCGAAGCACTCCGCGAGGAAACCGGCATCTTTATTCAGAAGACGAGCCACGGCGGAGGCTCCGCGATTATCCGGGGGTTCAGCTCCAATCAAGTGCTGTTACTCATAGACGGCGTGCGCCTGAACAACTCCACCTACCGTCTGGGCAACCACCAGTATCTCACCAGCGTCGATAATTTCATCGTGGACAGGTTGGAAGTTGTGCGCGGACCCACATCAGTTCTATATGGCAGCGATGCCATGGGAGGCGCTGTCAACGCTATCACAAAAATCCCGACGCTGACCAACACCGATCCGGCCATGAACTACCGTATCGGAAGTCGATACGCCTCGGCCGATCAGGAGAAAACCGCACGAGCGGACATTACCCTACACAATCACCGCTGGGCCCTGCTTACCGGATTCAGTTATAAGGGGTATGGCGACCTCCGCCGAGGCAGCAACAGCAGCCACCCGGAACTCGAGAACGCCACCGACGGATGTATCCAGCGCCCCACGGGCTTTTCTGCATACGATCTCGACGCCAAACTCGTCTACAGCCTGAAGCCCGAACAGAGGTTCATCGTGGCCTATCAAATGGCTAAAAAAATCGACGTGCCCCGGTACGACAAATACGAGAACAACGGCTACCACCGGTGGGTGTACACTCCTCAAAACCGCAACCTCTTCTACATGATCTATGAAAATGCATCAAAAGACAAGTTCTTTTCATCCCTCCGGGCTTCCGTCTCTTACCACATCCAGGAGGAGGGCCGCGAGACACAAAAAATGGTCGATGATCCGATAAGCAAGGAACGCGACAAAGTCAATACCCTCGGCCTTACCCTACAGCTCGATTCCGAATTCCGTCGTCACCACCTCTCATATGGCGTGGACATCTACGCCGACGACGTATCGAGCAACAGCCGCACGATCGCCGGTAATGGGATCGTGAAGGTCGATGAGCGCGGCCGTTACCCCGACAACGCCGCCTACGCCAGCATCGGAGCCTTCTTGCAGGACGAAATCCGCATCGCTAAAACATGGACGGCCACTGTCGGAGTACGGGCCAGTCGTTTCACCACGACCTTTACGCTCGATCAGACGGATACCCACGCCAGTCTCGGCAACATCGATCTGGATTACCAATCCGTGACGGGAAGCCTGGGAATCGTTCGAAAAATCACTGAAACTCTCTTCTTAAACGCCAACGTCGGCCAGGCTTTCCGCGCGCCCAACCTCAGTGATCTCGCCAAGTTGGGGGAATCCAAGGGTGACACGTACGAAGTACCCAACGCCGATCTCACGCCTGAAAAGATGCTGAGTGTAGATATCGGGTTTAAGATACAATCCGCATCAGTCCGCTCTTCGGTATCGGCCTACTATGCCCACATCACCGACATGATCACCAGCGCCGACGCCGTCTGGAACGGCTCCGGCGAGATCGATATTAACGGCGTGATGTATAAAGTCAAATCCAAGCAGAATATCGGCGATGCGTACATTCGGGGTTTTGAAAGTTCCCTGCAGATCGATCTGTACAGAAACCTATCCTGTTACGGCAACCTAACCACCACCTACGGACATAACACTACAGGCGATGAACCCGTTGGCGGCATTCCCCCGACCTTCGGATTGGCCGGCTTAGAGTGGCGGAAAAGCGAGTGTCACCTTGCTGCATACGTTCGATTCGCGGGGGATCAGGACCGTCTCTCTACCGACGATAGGGACGATCCGCGCATTCCCGAAAGCGGCACACCGGGCTGGATTACCCTGAATCTGCGCGGCGGATTTCCCCTCTGGGACAGGCTCGGCATCCGTCTTGCTATAGAGAATATCCTGGATTTGAACTACCGTGAGCACGGCTCAGGTATCAACGGCCCGGGACAAAATTTCATTATTAGCCTGACACTGAATAATTGAATATGATTGAATATAATTTGGGTTACTCACTTTCAAGATTCCTCCTTAATTCGGGCGGACACGACCATCTTCTGTAGTATCGACCTGACAGGCGGAATCGATACGTCGGACGCTCACTCCTGACGGTTTTTCCCGTATCCTGCATGAGAGGTCTGCGGGGCATTTGAGAATGACCACAGCGCTTTTACGCGGGTTCAGCGGATTTATGCCATCGCTGCACCAATCGGCTTTCCGGTAGAGGCACTGCATGCCGAGTCCCCACGTGATTCGTGATGGTTTATCAGAATCAGCAGGGGCAATTCAGAATTCCCTCTACGTATTTCCAATATCGAGCTTGGGGGTGAACATATTCCAGTTGACTTGTAATAGAATTCGGCGTATTATCGAAATAACAATGAATCACATAGAATCTATCCGGAAACCTTTGCGACAGTGGCAGGGGTCTATCGGCAGTTATCCGAGTCGTTCATACATATGGTAGGTGTTAAATAGTAAAAGAAGGATGATATAAAAATGGTTAAACTTATGTTTGGACTTATTTGCAGTAGATTATGAAGGGGGAATGGGCCAGTATATATTTCTTACCTGCACTAATTGAACAAGGGATACTTTTTTTGTATCACCCGAAGCGGAAAATCATTTCAAATTTTGTGATGTTTATTGAACAAGAGAAGCCAATCGCTCCGCAGTTTGCCGTATCTCATATCTTACCTGTTAGACATATATATGAATTGTCGATGTTGAAATTAAAAGAATTTCACGTTATAAATATTTGTTTTCTGATACTTATCTTAATTTGTACCTTTGGAATAATATGTTATTCAAAGCCATATTACAATTCTACTCCCAATTGGATATCTGAACCATTACAATATCGATCAACTGGATTAGGTGTTTCGGATATAAATCAGGATGGCTGGAATGATATCATAATTTCGAATGGAAACGATATGGCTCGTCAAAACCTTTGTGTCTATTATAATAATGGTGATGGAAGTTTTCCTCTTATTCCTTCATGGTTGAGCGATGATCTGGATTATCATGGCCATCTATCAGTAGGTGATATAAATGGAGATAAACTTCCTGATGTGGCTGTTTCTGTATTTTTGGGACAGAATGGCTTTGATGAACCCGGTTGTGTGAAAGTTTATTATAATACCGGAACTGAGTTGGAACCCCTACCATCTTTCCGAAGTGCTGATAGTATGTACACATTTTCTTGTGTTTTGGGAGATGCGGATGGTGATGGTGATCTGGATTTATCAGTTGCGGGAGGGCAACCTTTTGGAGATGATTTTAAAAGTACTAATGGTAGAATTTATTACAACAATAATTTCGTTCTGGACACTTTGCCCCGATGGAAATCTGAAGAAATAATGTGTGCAATGGACGTAGAATTTGCGGACATGGATAATAATGGTTACCTGGATCTCATTTTCGCGAATAACTTTGGACCAAATTTTATTTATCTGGCGGATAATGCTGGTAATATAAGCAAAACATGTTCATGGGCATCGTATGATAATGATTACGGTTCAAATTCAATTGCCATTGCAGATTTTTATCATGACAATTATCTAGATTTAGCAATTTCAACTAATCCAGCACATGGTGGTAGTGGAAAATATAAGATTTATAATTTTAAATCTGCTCCTATTGGTCAATCTCTTCCTGATTGGACTTCTGAGCTATCTATATTTGGCTCAGCCATCTATGCAGAGGATATTGACCATAATGGATATACTGATTTAATTACTGGTTGCTGGCATGGCAACATTCAACTATTTCAGAGCGATGATAATGGATTACCAAAAAATCCAGCATGGCATTCTGAAACTATTTCAGTCATTGAAGCATTTGCCTTGGCTGATTTAGACTGTTATTGTAATATAAATGTAGCTGATACAATAATAGTCAGTTCAGATTCTATTTCTATTTTTTATCTTAATCGCTCAAACATCGAGAAAATACAATCTATTTACCTTAACGATCAAGCGCTCCTTGATGGTCTTGAGTTCTGTAGCGTTGCTGGAAAAAACTGGATTTCTATAAAACCAATTGTTAAATGTGGCGATGTAATCATTGTCGATTATTTTATATCTTATTGTCGTGATTTAATCATCACAAATTGGGATGATAATATTGGTAATTATGTTTTTTATAATCAATCATCAACTGGAATTGTATACGATTATCCAACAAGATATGAATTAGGAATTAGTGTATTTCCAAATCCTTTTAATCAAAAATGTACCTTTAAAATAAAAATGCCTGTTTCATCAAACATTGAAATATTTATCTACGATCTTAATGGTAGGTTTATTAAGAAGATAAATAGTTTTTGTGCATCGAATACAGAATTTAATTATCTATGGGACGGGAAGAATAGTAGTGGTAATTATGTTACTTCGGGTATTTATTTGTATTCGGTTAAATTCTCAGATTATTTTCTATCTGGCAAAGTTTTACTAATTAAGTAGATGCTTTAGGATAAATGTATATAGTCGATTTTTTTGTCATTTAATATTTATGTGATAAAACATCTTATTTCCGATTTAGTATAAATAGAATATATAGGTGAGGTCTGTATTTAACGTGAGCTCGATTTAAGAAGATGCTCAGAAGATTAGCAATGGAGACTGTTAATTATTCTCTAAAAATTAGGTGTAACCCTCAAATTTCCCATCAGGGATTCCCGTTGGAGAATTCGGGGGATATCTAAATAAAACCCGCTATCAGATCCGTTTTTCCAGTAGGGATGTCTCCGGAAAACGGTTTTATTAACCAGAAAAATATTGATTACTTATGTCGAACTCACATTATTTCGTAACTGGTAAATTGGATTTTGGTAAAATCAATCACGCCTGTGCTTGGTTTATATAATAAATACCCACTCTAAACGAGAAGAAACCCCTAAAATAGTATCACAAGACGTAATCTCGATTAAAAGAGATGCCGGGACATTGTTACTGGCTATTCGGAATCACTAACCCGACTTAGATTATTTTACCAACAGCAAATCATAAGCCAGTCCCGGAATACTGATTGTAGTTTCGCTGCCGGAAATCCGATATTGCTTATTTCCAATTAATGATTTTAATGTCTTCCCTTCGAGCCAGGCAGGAAGGCAGACTGTAACATTATTCGGATTTTCACTTTTATTGATCAGGATAATCAAGCGGTTTTGCGTATCGCCCCGGCTGTATACCATTATATTGTTATCGGTATATAGATTAAGATAGTCGCCGCGTCTCAGACATGAATATTCGTTGCGAAGTTTTGTCAATTTTTGGAATGCTTCAAGTTGTTCAGTCTCCCATTTAGTAAGATCATCTCCAAAGCGCATCATCCGGCGGTTATCCGGATCATTGGCGCCGGTCATTCCGAATTCATCGCCATAAAAAATGATCGGCACACCCGGAATTGTCATGAGATAACAGAAAAGAATCTGTTCCTTTAAATACGTCGAGTATTCATTAACTTCAATAGCGGGTTCACGAAATGCCCGTTCAACACCATTTTCAGCGAGGGTGATATCACCTTCCAGCAGTCCCATGATTCGAATCTGGTCATGACTGCCAATAATATTACCCATCAGATTGTTGTACCCGTAAACCTCAAGGGCTTTATCCATGGCAATTTTCAGTTCATTTAAATCGCCATTCGGGTCGGTGAAGAGACGACGAAGGATGAAATACTGGTTGGCATTAAATTGGGATTCCAGCATCCCGTTATTGACATAGGATTTAATCAGATCGTCGCCGCCAAAGGTTTCACCAATCTGGTAACTGTCGAGCGAACGATCCGGTTCAATATCAGACTTTATCTTGTGTGTAAGGCTGCGCCAAAAAGCGTAAGGAACATGTTTGGTAGCATCATGACGAAAACCGTCAATGCCGGTCTCTTTCAGCCACCAGAGAGCATTGTTGGTCATTGTTTCAACGGCTTCAGCAGAATTCTCGTAATCGAAGGAAGCGAGAAAAGTATCAAACCATGTTGTCAACCGGTATTCATCCCAGCGGCGGATATTCTGTGTTCCGTCTGGAAGATTATAGTCTCCGAACCAATCACGGTGTTCCTGAAAATAGGGATGTTCAATGTGGACATGATTCGATACAAAATCCAACAGTACTTTAAGATCATGCCGGTGAGCCGTTTCGACGAGTTTTTTAAATTCATCCAAAGTGCCGAATCGAGGTTCAGTTTCATTTGGGCTGGTCGGCCAGTAGCCGTGGTAACCACTGTAAAAACGGTGTGGCTCTGGCCATTCCTGCCATGCTTTTTCGCTCGTTTTGTTTACTGGTGAAATCCAAAGTGTGTTAATACCGATATTGTTAAAATACCCGCTTTCAATTTTGTCGATTATCCCGGCAAAATCACCACCCTGAAAATTGGCCCGCCAGTTCAGCTCCGGGTGAATGATCGGTTTGTCATTCTCTTTGTCTCCATTGGCAAAACGGTCAATCATCAGGGAATAGATTATCGCATCCTGCCATTGAAAATTCTTGTTGTCTGCTTCAGGTTTTCCGTTTTTCAGCCAGACGGTCAGGATGTTTCCCGGCCGGTTTTTATAGTTTGTAACAATTCGCAACATCGATATTTTTTTGCTTTGATTTATCGGGGACAAATCAATACTTATCTCATGGCCCCTGATATGAACATTGTCGTTTGAGTAGAATTTATTATCATTTAAAACCGATACAGAAATATCCTTCATTTTACATTTTGTATCGATGGCCAGATGAATAGTTGTCTCTTCGTGGCCCGGCATAAAATATAAGTTCGGAATTGAATCCTTTCCAGAAGATTGAACATTGATTAACGAATTGAAATACCCAAAACCATTATCCACTTTGACCGGATTTTCCGGATCGAATATTTCACGGTTGCCGATCACAAATTGGTACTCATAAATCCCATCATCCAGGAACACGGACCGTGTAAAAGTACCATTGCCATCGTTATCGGACATGGGGGTGGAATTCCGGCTCCAGTTATTGAAATTACCCATAATAAAAACGTTTACGTCTTTTTCATCAACTTTTACCTGAAACGTTACTTCCGTCTTTGTCCTTACGATTACCGGTAAAACCATGGGGTTATTCCCGTTTTTGAACCGGATAAAACTGAGACCGGTAAAACCGTTAAAAGGGGTCAGTTTTAATTCATTGGTTTCCGACGAATAACCGATAGCAATTGTGTTATTTGGTTGAAATTTCAGATTATAGGATTTCGCGAAAAAAATATCACTAACGGGCAGTGTTGTACTTTGGCCCGGATCGATGGTCAGGAATTCAATGATATCCTTTGTCTGGTATTCCTGGCTGGGGTGTGAACATGAAACCACCATTAATCCGATAAATATTCCTGCTAAAAGGAGTAAGGCTGATTTTCGTTTAATGACAATAGTCATTGCAGTTCCTCCGATAATTATTCATAGAGAACAAGTGCTGATATTGGTTTGAGTTCTATGGCAGTTGAGGATATTCGGCTGATAATTTCCACACCGGCATTGGAATGATTAACCACAACCGACCACTTACCTTTTGGAATGGTAAAGGACTCGGTTCGGTGGTTGGGATTCACAAGAACCAAAATCCGATTCCATTTGTCTTTTGAATCTCCTCGGGTAACCTGGAATGCGATTCCATTCTCGGGAATTCTGTATATGCTGTGGTCCAGGAAAGAGACATTTTTTTGGACGTCTTCAGCCGTTGTCAATCTGAGCATTGGGTGCTCTTTCCGTAACTGAATTAAGCCTTTGTAATATTGAAAAATGTCCCGATTTTCCTGTTTATAATCCCAGCGGATTTTATTGATTTTATCGGGCTGATTATAACTGTTATGGGAACCGAATTTTGTTCGTAGCATTTCCTGTCCGCCATGCATGAACGGGACTCCCTGAGATGTAAAAAGCAAAACTGCGGCCAGTTTGTCCATTGCTTTTAGTTCGGTATCGGTCAATGAACTGTCGCTTTCGGTGGATGCAACGAGTTGATCCCATAGAGTCCGACCGTCATGACAGGCGACATAGTTCAGGACTTCGGTAGGCGAATCGGCAAAGTCGTTTATACTGCCGATGATTCCGCTTTTTACAGCATCGATATTTCGGCCGGTCTGAATATAACCGGGTTCGGTATTGAACCAGGGGCCTTTTAGTGCATCCCGGTAATGGTCATTGAAAACCGCAAATCCTTTGCCACGCTGTGTTCCTTTAACCGTTGGAACAATTGGCGTATCACCGGCTGTCCAGGGCTCGCCATAGATGAAAATATCCGGATGAATGGAATGCAATTCCTGCACAATTGTTTCCAGGGTTTCCATATCAATCAAGCCCATCAGATCAAATCGATAGCCGTCGATTTTATATTCTTCTACCCAATATTTGAGTGACTCCACGATGAATCGACGTACCATTGGCAATTCTGATCGGACTTCATTACCGCAACCAGAACCGTTCCAGTAGTTACCATCGGTTTTTTCCCGGTAATAGTAATTGGGAGTAATTCCGTTAAAATTATAACGGATTTCAGGATTTGCCTCGGCTGTGTGATTATAAACGACATCCAGCACGACTTTAATGCCTCGTTTATGACAGGCGTCGACCAGTTGTTTGAATTCTGCTATCCGGCTGGCGTCATACTGGTTTCCGGCAAACCAGCCGTCCGGCGAGTTGAAATTCACTGTCATATAACCCCAGAAGTAATTATTGACCGCGTTATTGTGTTCGAAATCCTGAATCGGCAGGAGCTGAATTGTATTGATGCCCAGCTCGACCAGATGATCCAGTCCGGTTTTGATATCTGTACCGGGCAAAGTTGTATTTTCTTCGGTAAAACCCAGGTAATTGCCCTTATGTTGAATACCTGAATTTTCAGCGATGCTGAAATCCCGGATATGAATTTCATAAATAATAGCATCACCGAATGGAAACGATGGAGAATCAGCAACAGGTGTTTTATCCTGAAATATCAGCGCTCTGCCATCGTGAGTTGTTGCACAACGGGCATAGGGGTCAATATATTCAAGGTCCGGTTTGTAGGCCGGATCAGGGCCATTGACAGAATAGGTGTAGTATTGATCAATTATGTCTTCTTGGATAGTGGTTGACCAGATGCCGTTGGCCTTTTTCTCCAGGGATATCTTTCTCGCTTTTCCACCAATCGCCTTTTTGTACAGATTTAAGGTGACACTGCTTGCGCCAGGTGTAAAAAGTGTAGAGATTGATTTCTCTTTGGAATATTTAATACCTAAATCTACATCCGATTGGTATTCCGTTAAAATATCCCGCAGGAATATATCACCGGGCTTATAACCATTACCCTTGATTTGTCCAGGCAAATCAGAGGGGGTAAGTTTCTGATTAAGTGTCAGTTTAAGCAGATTAGAAGAATCTGCTGTATCCGGTATCATTGTGATTGATTTGAATGTGTCAACCGCTTTTGAATGCAGATTCAGTACCGGATTAAAGACCGTCAATGCCTGTTTATCCATGGGATTAGAAAGGATTACTGTTAACATTTCGGGGCTGTCTAAGAACGCTTTCCGGATAAACGGTTCTGTACTTGGCTCCTCAAGATAAATAGTGGCGTCACCCTGTAAAATCCAGATTTCACCAGGCATGGACCGGCTCCAGAAACGATTGGGATCATCCCGCTGTTCCCAGTTTTTGTATCGCGGCAGGATTCCAATATTGCCTTTTTGAGGATATTGATCGATAGCCAGTGTGTAAATATCTCCGAAGTCATCGCTTTCAGATGACAAAACTTCAATGGTTTTCTGATCAACCCAGGTCCATAGTGTCCAGTCGGTGTATAGGTTATCAAAACGATGGTAGTGGACTATCATGGAGTTCATTGGCTTATTTCCGGATGGTTTGCAGTTTAATAAAAACAGGGACAGGAAAAGGAAGACGATTACCCGATAACTCCGGGAAAATTGAGAATGATATTTCATTGGTTTTTCCTTTTAACATATTCAATCTGATTTATGATGTATTTTAACAGTTTCGCGATAATAAAAGTACAAAAAAATCCCGCTTTCCCGATGGTTAAGTTGACAATTACCCGAAATCATGGTTATAATGTTAACGTCTGGACATTAATTTTATCAAAAAGGAAAAATATCCTTGTAACTGCCTTCTGAATTTGATATTTTTAGGCAAATGAGGGCCTGAAACTTTATGAAGTTGCTTTTCAGCCTAAAATATGTGTTTTTAACCCTGCTATTATTCGGTTCTTTTGTGCTTGAAGGCAAAGGCCCTGATCCGATACCGGATCACCCCGAAAATCAGACAGTCGTTAAAATCGGTCCGTTGGAAATAGATGCGATACTCGTAAATGGCGGAACTTTCGAAATGGGCGATAATTTCGACGCCGGCGAAAGTGATGAAAAACCGGTTCATGAAGTAAAACTTTCGGATTTCTATATTAGCATTACAGAGGTGACCGTCGCTCAGTATAAAACCTTCTGCCGCGAAACGAACCGGGCAATGCCTTTACAGGAGTCTTACAGTAAAGACGATTATCCGATTGTGTTTGTGACCTGGTTTGAGGCTCAGGATTTTTGTGAATGGGTTGGCGGTTGTTTGCCTACGGAAGCCCAATGGGAATATGCAGCCACATCTGGCGGGTCGTCTTTAAAATACCCAACCGGAAATGACATTAACAGAAATATGGCGAATTATAGTGGTACCGGGAAAAAGGATCGCTGGAAAAAACTATCGCCGGTAGCAAAGTTTCCTCATAATATACTCGGAATCTATGACATGGCC
>Ga0268278_1001012_pt1 | contig 17354 bp, 18 predicted proteins | sample saktaG_3_FD_190135 | JGI IMG/M metagenome (GOLD analysis project Ga0268278, IMG submission 190135) | Saline water microbial communities from Sakinaw Lake, British Columbia, Canada - sak_2010_1_5_55m | ecosystem: Environmental > Aquatic > Non-marine Saline and Alkaline > Saline ... | reverse complement strand
ATATAGGTCGGATACCTCTTTTTTTCGCTTTTTGGAAAAATTCAACTAAGCCGTACATTGAGCCGTGGTCAGTCAAAGCGATTGACGACATTTTTAATTCCTGGCAAGCATCAAGAAGCTGGTCTATTTTAGCCAGCCCATCTAAAAGAGAGTAGTGAGAATGAACATGGAGATGTGTAAACTTCATAAGATGTTTTCAGTATATATTTTTTTTCTCCCTCTGGCAAATTGGTTTTAGGAAATAAAAAATCCCCGCCGGACTGATTTTAATCCAGCGAGGATTTAATGTTAACCTCTCTTAGTAAAATAATACTGGCGGCCGTAGAATTCTTGATTCAACTTAAGACCGGTTGTCTCTCCACACATATTAAGGATTACTTTACGAAAATAATTCTCTCCCAGCCACTTTTTGATATGTCGTTTGGCCCGACCAAAATTGTCACGAATCAGAGCTTCTGGGTGTTCAGACCCTAGTTTGATATTGATTATAATCTCAAAAATGGTATTGTAAATGATCTTTTTCTCGCCAAGAACATATTCAGCAACACGGATTTCTCTGTTTCCTGAATAATCCTTAGATTCCATTTGATTAATAAGCTTCTGGACTTTCTGATCCATTCCAGCAATGATTTTGCATTTCCGTTGGAAAAGATCAAGCGCTGCCGGGGTGCGTTTGTCTGGAGAAAATGGTTCTAATAATTCAGCATTGTGCATATCTTTCTGCCAAAGTGCTCGACCGCCGTTGCGAGTTCGGGCAATAGCTAAGGTTTTTTCAAATTCATGAGGGATCCAAGGTTGTTTTATCCATTTTTCAAGTTCTTCCGGCTTGAAGCCTGAGTCATGCTTGCGAATTAGGTTCATAATTTTCTCTTTTTCCTCTTTAGATACATAATGGCCTCTTGCCTTAACTTCAAATTCAGATTCACCTTGGCGAATAAGCCATTCTTCGGGATAAGGATTAAAAGCGGCTATAAGGAATCTGAACGCCTTGATACTTATCGAGTTAATTTTTGGTCCTTCTTGGCCGAATTTTCCGTATGGTCTTTGCCAGTCATGAACAACCTGGTCTAATATCCAAGATTTCATATCGAGTAACGCAGGATATTTAACATTCTGGCAAGATCTCTTGTCTGGCAATTGCCAATATATCTGCATCAGCCAATCACGGAAATCCCTGTCTGCTCGGTCGCTGGCATTGCCCAGATGTTTATCTCCATTAGATCCCTCGGCAATTCCTCTCTCCTTCTCGTGAATTGCTTTGTCTATAAGGATTAATAATTTCAAAGCTGTTTTGTCGTTGCGGTTTTTGATGGCCAACAGAAAAGTTGCTTTCAATTTTTTAATTCTTTCTTCATCATTTGATATTTCTGTGAGGTACTGGTCAGCCAACAAATGCTCAAAGTCATCGCATTGAGGACGACTTCCTAAAAAAGTTTTTTCTTTTTCCATAACAGATCTCCTTTCAGCCTTAGCTGTTCTGGTTTTTTCTTCCCCGTAAGGAAGAGACTTTGATAGAAATCCTTAGATTTCTATCGACTATGTTAACGAACTATTTGGCATAGTACTATATTGATTAAGCATAGTCAATATATTTAGCTTGAAGATAGAATCTTTAACAGTTATACTACATATATATGAATAAACAAGAAGTGAAAAAAAGAATAGAGCAGTTGAAAAAAGTTATTAATCAGCATAATTATTCTTATCATGTTTTGGATAATCCTGATATTAGCGATGCGGCTTTTGATTCTTTAAAACATGAATTATATAAATTAGAGCAGGAATATCCTGATTTAATTACGCCTGATTCTCCAACCCAGCGAGTTAGTGGCAGGGCCTTAGATAAATTTGAAAAAGTAAAACATAAAAAAAGGATGCTTTCATTAGAGGATGTTTTTTATGTTGAAGAATTTGAAGCTTGGCAGGAAAGAATTCAAAAGCTGGTGCCAACTCAAAAACTGGATTATTTTGCAGAATTAAAAATAGATGGATTTGCCATTGCTTTGAGTTATAAAGATGGAATTTTTGTTAAAGGGGCAACAAGAGGTGATGGAAAAATAGGAGAAAATGTTACTCAGAATCTAAAAACTATTCCATCTATTCCATTAAAATTAGAAATCAGAGGAGAACTTCCTATTGTTATTAAAAATAAAATTGAGAAAAGAATTAAAAAAGGCGAGATTACGATTAGAGGCGAAGTTTATATGTCTAAAAGCGCTTTTGAAGAAGTAAATAAAGAAAGAAAAAAACAAGGATTATCCTTATATGCCAATCCTCGCAATACAGCCGCTGGTTCCATTCGCCAGCTTAATTCTAAAATTGCTGCTTCTCGCAAGCTAAATTTTTTAGCTTATGATATTGTTACGGATTTAGGACAGAAAAATCATCAAGAAGAACATCAAATTGCTCGGGTATTAGGATTTAAAACTGGCATGGAAAGTTATTGTAAAAATATTAATCAAGTAGTTGAGTTTTGGAATAAAATAAAAAAAACCAGAAATAAGTTGCCTTATCAGATAGATGGAGTAGTGGCGCTGGTTAACAATAATAAGATTTATAATAAATTAGGTGTAGTTGGTAAAGCGCCACGCGGAGCAATTGCATTTAAATTTCCAGCTAAAGAAGCTACAACTGTAGTTGAAGATATTACTATTCAAATTGGCAGAACTGGCGCGTTAACTCCAGTAGCTCATTTAAGGCTGGTGCGTTTAGGAGGCATTTTAATTACTAGAGCAACGCTTCATAATGAAGATGAAATTAAACGGCTAGATGTTCGGTTAGGCGATACAGTTATTATTCAGCGCGCCGGAGATGTTATCCCGGATATAGTTAGAGTTATTAAGAAATTAAGGACTGGAAAAGAAAAGAAATTCCAAATGCCAAAGCAATGTCCTGTTTGCAAGGGCAAAATTATTAGGCCCAAAGGAGAAGCGATACATCGCTGCGTTAATAAAAATTGTAATTCTATTCAAAAACAGCAAATAACGCATTTTGTTTCTAGAAAAAGTTTTGAAATTGATGGACTTGGTCCCAAAATAATTGAACAATTGATAAATAACGGCTTAATTGTAAATTCAGCTGATCTTTTTTCATTAACTCAAGGAGATTTAATTCCCTTAGAGCGTTTTGATGAAAAGTCAGCTGAGAATTTAATTAAAGCCATAGAAAAAAGCAAAAAAATTTCTTTTTCTAAATTTATTTTTGCTTTAGGAATTCGTCATGTAGGAGAAGAAACATCAATTTCTTTAGCGCGACATTTTGGCAGTTTGGATAAATTAAAAAAAGCAAACATGGAAGAATTTTCTAAAATTGAGGATATTGGCCAAGTAGTTGCCAAAAGTATTTTTAATTGGTTTAATAGTAAAGATAATATTAAATTTATTAATAGATTAATAGATTCTGGCATAGGAATAGAAAAATTAAAGTCAATTAGAAAAAAATTGGCAGAAAAAATATTTGTTTTAACAGGCGAATTGAATAAATTTACACGCGAAGAAGCAAAAACAAGAATTAGAGAATTAGGCGGCAGCGTTTCAAGTTCGGTTTCTGCACAAACAAATTTTATAATAATAGGTAAAAGTCCAGGATCTAAATATATTAAGGCAAAAAAATTAGGAGTTAAGATTATTAACGAAAAAGAATTTTTAAAAATAATAAAATAATTAATTATGAATATAAATCACATAGCAAAATTAGCTCGGCTTGGATTGTCTGAAAAAGAAAAGAAAAAGCTTGAAAAAGAATTTCCTAAAATTTTAGAATTTGTTGATAAATTAAGCGAAGTAAAAGCAGATAAAATAGATCCAACCAATCAAGTAACTGGATTAGAAAATGTTGTTCGCAAAGATAAAAGCAGGGTAAAAAGCCAGCAAGAAACAGAAAAATTATTAAAATTAGTTCCCAAAACTAAAAATAGATATGTTCAGGTAAAAGCAATATTATAGTTATGGAATTAAATAAATTAACAATAAAACAAGCTCATAATGGTTTAAAAAATAAGGATTTTTCGGCAATTGAATTGACTGAAAGTGTTTTAAATAAAATCAAAAGTCAAAATAATTCAATTCATGCTTATTTGACGATAACCGAAGAATTAGCTTTAAGCCAAGCCAGGAAGGTAGATAAAAAAATTCAAAACAAAGAAAAAATAGGTATTTTAGAAGGTATCCCAGTGGCAGTTAAGGATGCTATTTTAGTTGAAGGAATTAAATGTACAGCTGGTTCTAAGATTTTAGAAAATTATATTGCGCCATATGATGCTACAGTTATTAAGAAATTAAGGAAAGCCGGCGCTATTTTTGTTGGCAAAACTAATCTTGATGAATTTACGATGGGAGCTTCTGGAGAAAATTCTGCCTTTGGTCCGACTAAAAATCCTCATGATTTAGAAAGAGTGCCTGGAGGAAGTTCTAGTGGTTCAGCTGCAGCTGTAGCTGATAATCAATGTATTTATGCATTAGGTTCAGATACAGGTGGTTCTATTCGCCAGCCAGCTTCTATGTGTGGAATAGTTGGATTAAAGACAACCTATGGTCGAGTTTCTCGTTATGGGCTAATAGCTCATGCTTCTTCATTAGATCAAATTGGTCCAATAACTAAAACACCTGAAGATGCTAGAATTGTTTTTGATATTATTAAAGGCAAAGATGAATTTGATTCAACTAGTTTAGCTGAAAAAAGAGATGGTCAGATTCAGGAGATAGATATAAAGAATTTAAAAATAGGTGTGCCTAAAGAATATTTTGTTGAGGGAATTGATCCTCGAGTAGAAGAAATAGTTAAAAAAACTATTTCAAATTATGAAAAAGCTGGAGCTAAAATAATTGAAGTAAGCTTACCTCATACTGAATATGCTTTGGCTTGCTATTATATTATTATGCCTGCAGAAGCCTGCTCTAATCTTGCCCGTTATGATGGAATTAAATACGGTCTTTCTATTGATGATGATAATCTTCTAGAAGGTTATTTAAAAACTAGACGACAAGGTTTTGGAGATGAAGTCAGGCGTAGAATTATGCTTGGCACTTATGTTCTATCAGCTGGATATTACGATGCCTATTATCTCAAAGCTCAAAAAGTAAGGACTTTAATTAAAAAAGATTTTGACAAAGCGTTTGAAAAAGTTGATGTTTTAATGACGCCAACTTCTCCAGTAACTGCTTTCAAGCTTGGAGAAAAAACAAATGATCCTGTGGCAATGTATTTGTCTGATATATATACAGTTTCTGTTAATTTAGCTGGCTTGCCTGCTATTTCTATTCCCTGTGGAGAAATTAATGGGCTGCCAGTTGGTTTGCAGATTATAGGGAATCAATTTGCTGATGAGAAAATAATTCAAATAGCTCAAAAATTATAAATATGGAAGAAAATTTATTAAAAATCTATAATAATTTTTTGGATTATTATTTATTAATTGATTGGCAGAAAATTATTTTCCCTCTCAAAATTATTTCTGTAATTTTTTCTATTTTTCTTCTCTTTTTTATTTTTTTTATCCTTTTTAAAATTAGAAAGAATATTAAAAAAGGTTTGCTAGCAATTACCGAAAGCATTACAGATCCTAATTTACCTAAAAAGGAATTAGATAAGAAATGGAATTCAGTCATGGATAAATTAGAAAAAAACAACGAGAGCGATTATAAGTTGGCTCTTATTGAAGCAGATAATATCTTTGATGATTTGCTTAAGCAAATCGGCTATCAAGGAGAAGATATGGGAGAGAGATTAAAACAGATTACCGAAGCTCAATTAGCTAATATTGACGAGCTTTGGCAGGCGCATAAAACTCGCAATAGGATTGCTCACGAACCAGGTTTTAAATTAACTTATTCACAGGCGAAAAGAGCTATTGAAATATACCAGCGCGCTATAAGAGATTTAGAAGTGATTTAATTTTCAAAAATTAATTATTGAATAAAAAAAACAACTCAATGAGTTGTTTTTTAATGCGGGGTTACTCGGGACACTAGGAAAACTTTTAGGGAGTTGGTTAGAGAGGTTTATCAATTATTCATCCTCAAAAACATTGACAAAAGATTACCTTTATAATATAATATAACTAACAAAAAGTATATTCATTAACAACTTAAGGAGGTTAAGATGGAAAAGAATATTTTCAATGACGGAGAAATTGTTCATACTTTTCCTATCCCAAAAGAAATGGAAAAGGGGATCTATCAAAGAAAGGAGTGGGGCGAAAAGGTTCTTGCCGATTATGTAGTACAATTTTTTGGTAATCGGGCCAGACGGGATGTCTCTCAATCGGGGAGTCATAATGGAAGTTTAACTGGCACTCAAATTATTATTCAAAATGGCAATGTCAAAACAACTTTCATGTTGATGGAACCCAAAGGACCTTATCGTGAGGAGGTCCATGTTTTAAAAATGATTGAGGACATGAATGAAGGAGATTTTTTTGATGTATTTGAGTATAAATTTGGCAGTGGCCGAACTGAAAAATCTTTTAAATCTCCTTTTGCTGCTTTGGCCAACATCAAAAGAGAGCTTCCTAAAAAAAGAAAAAACAAAGGGGCTCCGAAAAAAAAGCGGTTTCGTTGGTAAAAACAATGAACAAATTAAATCGTTAGAAATGCTCTTCGAAAACTGAAGGGCATTTTTATTTATCAAATATCTACAAATTTATACAAACCATGCGGGGTTAATCAAGACACTAGGAAAACTTTTAGGGAGTTGGTTAAGATATTATTTAAAGAAATACAAAGGGTTAACTATTTCGAATATTGTGATTTTATAGAATCACCGTTGTAATAATCTAAATCGTTATTTTTTAATAACTTGTTTATATTAACCCCCTTAAATGATATGTTGGTTTTTTTAAGTATTTCTTTTTTAGGTTTAGGGTCGTGATGAGTTAAAAGACCCATTTTAGACCAGTATGCTTTTCTTATCCAGAATCCATCTTTGTCAACGTGAGTATGAACCGGTTCTCTGTCCGTTAATTTGAGAATTTTGGAGAGTCCAATATACTTTAAGGTATTATTATCCTTGTATTGTCGATAAATGGCTTTTAAAAATCTGGCAAATATTAGCTTTTCTAACATAATATTGCCGCCTTTATATAAAAACAGATCACCGTATTTTTTATGAAAACCATCATAATCAGTAGGAAACATTTTGTATTTCCTTGTCCATTTTAGATTAAGGATAAAAAAATCTACTGCTGATCCTATATCTACAATATCATTGCGTTCTGGTAGTCCCCAGGAACAAGTTGCCCAATATAATTCTTTTCTCTTCATTTTTGTTATAATTCTACTGATGTAATCTGGTTTTATAAGCCAAGTGTCTGGAGCAACAACTATAATATAGTCAATATTTTTGTATTTTTCCTGGAATTTTTTAATTCCTGAATCAATTAGTTCGGCCGCTCCCTGAAAATGACCAGGATTTTTCATAACTACCAAATCATCTTCTAGATATTTCTTTGAATACCATTCTTTTTTGCCATTATAGGTATGAACGATTTTTATATCAGAAAATAATTTGGATTTTGTCCAAATATCTCTGATTATTTCCATATTAATCTTGGCATCATCTATTCGGTTGTATGTGTAAATTAGAAATCCTATGTTTAATTTCATATATTAGAAATATATCATCTAAAAGATGAAGAGTAAAGAAAAAAAAGATCACCAGTAGTAATCTGTTGGTGACTTTTTTATTTCCAAATCTGTCTAAATATCTACAAATCTGTACAAATATGGACAATGCGGGAGCGATCGGGCTCGAACCGACAACCTTCTGCGTGACAGGCAGATGCTCTGACCAATTGAGCTACGCCCCCATAAATTTCTGACAAAAATTATGTACCGGAGGAGGGACTCGAACCCTCGACTTCCGCCTTATGAAAGCGGCGCTCTGACCAGCTGAGCTACCCCGGTATTATTTTATTATTCTATATTTATGTTGCGGGGGCCGGATTCGAACCGGCGACCTCGAGGTTCATTCATATTAACCATTTGTTTCCGAATGGATTGGACTATACCATCTTCCTATAATAAATACAGGAAGTTCCCATTATAGTCTCTGAACCTTTCCTGATGAATCAGGACTTGGCTGCTGATTGTCATAATTCTGTTATTATGGGTTCCCAGCAATTTAGAGAATTTTTCCACAGAACGTTGCCATTCTGGGCCACAATTTTACTTATGGGCCTCGCGAGCTGCCGCTGCTCCACCCCGCATTGCCATTATATGGCATAATTTTGCACATGGCAAGCCCTTGCTCTGATAGGTACAATATAGTAAAATATAAATAAGAGAATAACATGAATCTATTAACTTGCTTAGTAGGATTAGTTTTAGTTAGTGTTGTAGCCGGGGCTTGTTTATCGGCTATTTTAGTTTATTTCAACCCGTTTACTTCAGGATTATTAGTATTTATATTATTTTATTTCAGCTTATTCATCGCTTCTGCCTTAGTTTTTACATTGATTGGATGGATTATAAGGATAATTTCTAAAAAAAGAAAATCTCCTCTACTGAAAAAAGAAGCTATTTATAGGTTTGAAGTTTCTCTACGCCAAGGAATGTTTCTATCAGCAATTCTGATTGCTTCACTAATATTACAAAGTCAAAAGATTTTATTATGGTGGAATTTATTGATTTTGATGGCAGTAGTAGGATTATCTGAATGGTGGCTTTCTAGAAGATAATTTAAAATTTATTATTTATGTTAAATGAAATTAAACAAAAAGCTATTAAAGAAATAAATCAAGTTAATAATTTGAAAGAACTTGATAATCTTTATCGTAAATATCTTGGTAAAAAAGGAGAGGTGACTAATATCCTGCGTTCTTTAAGGGATTTATCAGAAAAAGAAAGAAAAGAAAAAGGTAAATCAGCTAATAAAGTTAAGCAAGAATTAGAGAATTTATTTAAAGAAAAAAAATTAAGATTTACTGATAATTCGTCTTATCAACAGAAGGATTGGATTGATGTAACTGCTCCGGGAATTTTGCCTCCTCAAGGTTATCCTCATCCTATTAGTTTAGTTCAAAGACAAATTGAAGAAAGTTTTCAATCAATGGGATTTTCAGTAATTGATGGTTTGGAAATAGAAACTGAGCATTATAATTTCGATGCTTTAAATATTCCTAAAAATCATCCAGCCAGAGATCAATATGATACTTTTTGGCTTAAGAATCTTGATTTGCTTTTAAGAACTCACACTTCTCCGATGCAGGCTCGTTATATGGAAAAAAATAATCCTCCCTTAAGAATTATTGTTCCTGGACGATGTTTTAGACATGAAGCAACAGATGCTTCTCATGATGTCCAGTTTTATCAGGTTGAAGGGCTGATGGTTGGAAAAAATATTTCTATGGCTAATTTTAAAGGTATTATTGAAACATTTTTAAAAGATTTTTTTGGTCCAGAATTGAAAATGCGCTTGCGTCCTGGTTATTTCCCATTTACTGAACCAAGCTTTGAAGTTGATATTCAAAGAGAAAATGGAAAATGGCTTGAAATTATGGGTGCTGGGATGGTTCATCCTAATGTTTTTAAATCAGCTGGATATCTCTCCGACAAATGGCAAGGATTTGCTTTTGGAGTTGGAATAGATAGATTGGCTATGTTGAAATATAAAATAGACGATATTAGATTATTTTATTCAAATGATTTAAGATTTTTAAAGCAATTCTAAAATGAAAATATCATATAATTGGCTACAATCATTTTTTAGCAAAAAGCTTTCTGCGCCAGAGAAATTGGCTAATTTATTAACGATGCATTCTTTTGAAACAGAAATGGTTGGAAAAAAGAATTCAGACTATGTTTTAGATATAGATGTTTTACCTAATCGGGCTCATGACTGTCTGAGTCATAATGGCATTGCTAGGGAAATATCTGTATTACTTGGATATTCTTTTAATTTGGTTGATTACAGAAAGAAGATAAAAGAGGATTCTAAAAAATTAGCTAATAAATTAGTTAAAGTGGAAGTTAAAGATAAAGAACTTTGTTCTCGCTATGTTGCTCGTGTAATAGATAACGTTAAAATAGGGCCGTCTCCTGAATGGATGCAGGAAAGATTAAAAGTGTGCGGTTTGCGTCCTATTAATAATGTTGTTGATATTACTAATTATGTGATGTTAGAGACGGGCCAGCCTTTACATGCTTTTGATTTTGACAAGCTTGCTTCAGGAAAAATTATTGTGCGCCGAGCTAAAAAAGGAGAAAAAATAACTACTTTAGATAATGAAGAATATAATCTAGATGAAAATATTTTAGTCATTGCTGATGGAAAAAACCCAATTTGTATTGCGGGAATTAAAGGAGGTAAGGGTCCTGAAATTGACGCTCAAACAAAAAGAATTGTTTTAGAAGCTGCTAATTTTGATGCGCAAACTATCAGGCGGGGTTCTAAGTGGTTAAAATTAGAGACAGACGCTTCTTGGAGGTTTGAACATGAGATAGACCCAAATTTAGCTGAAGAAGCGATTAATGCAACTGCTTATTTAATCCAGGATATTGCGAAAGGAAAAGTTTTAAAAGGAACAGTTGATGTTTTTGCTAAAAAAGTTAATTCGAGAACAGTAAATTTAAATATTGAAAAAGTTAATAGTTTATTAGGTGTAAATATTGCTAAAAAAGAAATAATTAGTATTTTTAAAAAATTAGGTTTTGGGGTAAAAACTAAAGAAAATAAATTTAATATTTCTATTCCTACGCGCCGAATAGATATTTCCATTCCGGAAGATTTAGTTGAGGAAATAGGCAGGATTTATGGTTTTGAGAAAATAAAAAGCAAACTGCCAAGAGCGATCTTAATTTCACCAAGTAGAAATGAAAATCTTATTTATAGAAATAAAATAAGGCATATTTTTATTAATTCGGGATTTAGTGAAGCGTATAATTATTCTTTTATTTCTGAAAAGGACTCTGTTGAAGTTGCTAATCCTGTCAGTCAGGACCAAAAATATATGCGTTCAAATCTAACAGTTAACTTATTAAAAAATATTAAAGAGAATAAGAAATATTTTAAAGAAGTAAGATTATTTGAAATTGGCAATGTTTTTCAAAAGAATAATAATAAAGTTGAAGAAAAACAAAAAATTGCAGCAGTACTTTATTTGTTAAATGATTCTAATCCTGCTACGGAATTTTATCATCTTAAAGGGATTATTGATTCTTTGCTCAATAAGCTACAAATTAGCGATATTTGGTATGATGATGCTATAGAAAAAAATGATTTATCAATTCCTGATTTTTGCAATAAAAACAGAAGAGCTCAAATAAAAGTTGGTAATAATTGTTTAGGATGGATAGCTGAAATTGATTCAAAAGTTGCCGCTTTTGAAATGGATTTCGCTAAATTAGTTGAATTAGCTACTGAAGAAAGAATTTATTCTCCTCCTTCAAAATATCCTTCTGTAGTTAGGGATATTGCTATTTTAACAAATAAAGAGACGAAAATAGTTAAAGTTATGAATTTAATTAATTCATCAGGAGGCGTTTTAATTAGAGATATTGATTTATTTGATATCTATGAAGGTAATAATATTCCTGATAGTAAAAAAAGCTTGGCTTTTCATATAATTTATCAGTCAGATGAGCATACTTTAACGGATAAAGAAGTTAATGATGTTCATCGGGAGATTATTAATGTCTTGAAAGAAAAGGGAGGATGGGAAATAAGAGAATAACAATGGAAAATATTAAGAAAAATAAAAAAGCATCATACACAGCAAAAGATATTTATGTTCTAGAAGGCCTTGAGCCAGTTAGGAAACGTCCAGGTATGTATATTGGTTCAACTGGCGTTGATGGACTACATCATCTTATCTGGGAAGTAGTTGATAATGCTCTGGATGAAGCGATTTCAGGCTATTGTGATAAAATAGAAGTTTTTTTATTACCTGATAATAAAGTTAAAGTGATAGATAATGGGCGTGGCATTCCTGTTGAAAAGCATTCTCAAACAAAAAAATCAACTCTTGAAACAGTTATGTGCACTCTTCATGCCGGGGGCAAATTCGGTGGAGATTCATATAAAATTTCAGGCGGTTTGCATGGTGTTGGCGTCTCGGTTGTTAACGCGCTTTCAAAATGGGTTAAAGCTGAAGTTTGCCGTGATGGATTTATATATGTTCAAGAATATTCAAAAGGTAAAGCAAAAGCAAATGTTAAAAAAACAGATAAATGCAACCAAACTGGAACAACAATTACTTTTGAGCCAGACCCTGAAGTTTTTAAAGAAATTAGATATAAATGGCATAAGATTTTAAAGCGCTTGCGCCAACAAGCTTATTTAACAAAAGGAATTAAAATAATAATAGAGGATAAACGTAGAGAGCCTTTTAAAGATTATACTTTTTATTTTGAAGGTGGAATAATTTCTTATGTAAAATATTTAAATAGGGATCAGTCTCTTAAGCATGAAAATATTTTTTATGTTTCAAAAGAATTCCAGAACATTTTAGTGGAGGTGGCTTTTCAATATACGGATGATATTCAAGGTTATGAGGAAAGCTTTGCTAATAATATTTATACAGGAGAAGGCGGCATGCATCTGACTGGATTTAAAGCTGCTTTAACAAGAACATTTAATGATTATGCCCGTAAGAATAATTTTTTAAAGGATTCTGACGAAAATTTAAGTGGAGAAGATGTAAGAGAAGGATTAACAGCAGTAATTAGCGTCAAATTAAAAGAACCGCAATTTGAAGGCCAAACAAAAGCGCGTTTAGGTAATCCCGAAGCTAGAACAGCTGTTGAAGGGATTGTTTCTAACGGATTAGAAGAATTTCTTGAAAAACATCCTCAAGATGCTAGGTCCATTATGGAAAAGAATATTTTGGCAGCTAAAGCGCGTCAAGCTGCTAAAGCTGCCAGGGAAACAGTTATTCGCAAAGGAGTTTTAGATGGGTTAGCTTTACCTGGCAAACTTTCAGATTGCTCTAGTCGTAACCCAGAAGAATCAGAGTTGTATATATTAGAAGGAGATAGTGCTGGAGGTAGCGCAAAACAGGGGCGTGATAGGCATTTTCAGGCAATTTTGCCTTTACGTGGAAAGATTCTTAATGTTGAAAAAGCAAGATTAGATAAAGCATTAAGTTCCAAAGAAATAAGGGCTCTTGTTATTGCCTTAGGCACTGCTATTGCTGAGGAATTTGATATTAATAAGCTTCGTTATCATAGGGTGATAATCATGACTGATGCTGATGTCGATGGTTCTCACATTAGAACCTTGCTTCTTACTTTATTTTTCCGTTATTTTATAGAAATTATTGAAAAAGGATACCTATATATCGCTCAACCGCCGTTATACCGTATTCGAAAAGGTAAACAAACTGAATATGGATACACCGAGGCTGATAAAAAAGAGATCTTGTCAAATATGGGCAGTGAAAATGTGAGTATACAGAGATATAAGGGATTAGGAGAAATGAATCCAGAAGAACTATGGGATACAACCATGGATCCAGTCAATCGAACAATGAAACAGGTTCAAATTGAAGATAGTAAGGAAGCTGATAAGATTTTTGATATTTTAATGGGAGATGATGTTGCGCCGAGAAAGAAATTTATTCAAACTCACGCCAAGAAAGTAAAGAATCTTGATGTATAAAAAATAATATCAGGGTTGACATAAATTTAATTAGAATATAAGATGAGGGTAAATAAATACCCCGAAAGGGGTTTTTAAATAATGAAAATTGGCCAATTACCAAACAAAGGAATAAATTTTCTCAAAGAGGTCCGTGTAGAATTAAAGCGGGTTACTTGGCTTACGCGAAAAGATATAATCAAATATACGATTTTTGTTATTGGATTGAGTTTAGTTGTAGCCGCTTTTTTAGGAGGATTGGATTTCTTTTTTAATTGGCTATTAAATGTGTTTGTAATATAAATCATGCCTAAACAAGTAGAACAAGGAAAAAATTGGTATGTTCTCCATACATATTCTGGATACGAAGAAGCTGTAGCAAGAAATTTAAAACAGCGTATTGAGTCATTGGGAATGGAAAATAAAATCTTTAATATTTTAGTGCCTACTGAAAAAAAGATTAAAATTAAAAATGGAAAACGTCAAATAGTTGAAGAAAAGATTTATCCTGGTTATGTTTTAGTTGAAATGATTGTAACTGATAATTCGTGGTATGTTGTCCGCAATACGCCAAGAGTAACAGGATTTATTGGCGCAGGCACTGTGCCAACACCTGTTTCTTCTTCAGAAATAGAAGGCCTTCAAAAACGAATGGGCGTTGAAGAGCCGAAGTATAAGATTGATGTAATTGTGGGCGATGCTGTTAAAATTATTGATGGCCCGTTTAAAGATTATGACGGCAAGATTTCTGAAATTGATGAGAAGCGTGGAAAAATCAAAGTATTAGTTTCAATCTTTGGTAGAGAAACTCCAGTAGAATTGGATTTCTTACAAGTTAAAAAAATATGAAGCCAATAAAAACAATTATTAAATTACAAATTAAAGCGGGACAAGCAAATCCTGCGCCTCCAATCGGACCAGCCTTAGGTCAGCACGGTTTGAATATTCAGGACTTCTGTCTTAAATTTAATGAAGCGACTAAAGATATGACTGGAGATATTATTCCTGCTGAAATTACTGTTTATGAAGACAGGACTTTTGATTTTAAATTAAAAACGCCGCCAGCATCAGATTTATTGAAAAAAGCAGCTGGTATTGAAAAGGGATCTGGAGAACCAAATAAGAAAAAAACAGGTAAAATAACTAAACAGCAGATTAAAGAAATAGCTGAAAAGAAAATGCCTGATTTAAATGCTTATAATCCTGAACAGGCAGAAAAAATAATAGAAGGAACAGCTCGAAGTATGGGCATAGATGTTAAGTAACCTTAAAAAAGGAGACTATCATGAAAAGAAAGAAAAGTAATGGATGGTTAAGGCGTTTGTGGATTCGTATTGTAAAATCTACTTCCGGACAGGGATGCAAAATCGGGATTCCAGACAAACAAACAAAATGGAGGGACAGGGAATAATCCTGTCTTTTTAAGTTCTTAAACAAAAAAATATCAAAGAGAAGGAGGGAAAAATGACTGAAAAAATGCATGATATTTTTGGTCCAGGTTCAAATTTAAAAGAAAGAATTGTAAAAGATTATGATACCTTAATGGGATTAGTGATGGCTGCCAAAAAATTAGGCCTAAAAATTGTTCTTACCTCAGGCACTTTTGATCTTTTTCATGTTGGTCATAGTCGTTATTTAGAAGCTGCTAAATCCTATGGTGATATTCTGATTGTTGGTGTTGATGACGATATAAAAGTTAAAAACAAAAAAGGCAAGCATCGACCAGTTATTGGCGAGGAAGAACGGATGGAAATTTTGTGTCATTGTCGACATGTAGATCTGGTTTTTCTTAAACAGGTTGAAAATGAGAAATGGAAGTTGGTAAAAACGATAAAACCAGACGTTCTAATTGCTACCAAAAGAGTGTATCAAAAAGATGATTTGGTTAGTCTTGAGGAGTACTGTTGCGAGATTAAACTTCTTGAGTCACAGGCTACGACATCAACAACAGCTAAAATTAGACTTGTCTTAATTGATCCTGTGGAGAAAATTAAACAGCGGTTAAGCGAAACAGTAGAGGAGGTTAATCGTTTTTTAGATCAATTAACAGGAGGTGGCTTATGAACAGAATTATTCTTGCTTATGTCCCAGTACTTCATCAGGGTTATAGGTTATTTTTTGAGAAACATGCGCTGGAAGTTAATGCTCTTTATTTATTTGGACGAGAGTTAATCCAAGAATTTGATCACTTAATCAGGAAAGATATTCGGGCTTTATTACCAGAGGATGTTAAGAATGCTATTGGGGGTTGGCGTCTTTTTTCTGAGATTTTTATTGCTGATTATAGAATGATAGATATATATCAAACTTACAAACCTACTATAATCATGCCTGACGAGGATGAATGTCATGAACTAGCCGAGAAATACCTTGTCAATTGTGAGATAATATTTGATTCAGTTTTTCTGCGTTGGGATAAGAGTAAATCGCTGGCTCAAAAACAAGTAAATTATAGTCGCGTGGTTTCTTTTAAAGGATTAACGGCTGATATGCTGTCTATAGCTGCTAAGGAAGCAAAAAAAGCTACAAATTGGTGGCGGCGAGTGGGTGCGGTTATTGCTCGGGATGGAGAAATTCTTCTCGCAGCCTATAATCGACAAGTGCCTTCGCCGCGTATAGCTTATTACGAAGGTGACGCGCGGAGCTTTTTTAAAAAAGGATTGTATATTGAACTGACAACTGATCTTCATGCCGAAGCGCGACTAATTAGCGAAGCAGCCAAAAAAGAGGGTATATCACTGGAGGGTGCTGATCTCTATATTACTACTTTCCCTTGTCCATTCTGCGCTAAACTCGTAGCATATTCTGGCATAAAAAGATGCTATTTCAATTCAGGGTATGCTATGTTGGATGGCCAACGGATCTTGGAAGATCAAGGAGTGGAGATTATTTATGTCAAATAAACGACCCCATCAGTTGGTCTAGATTATAGTCTAGACCGGTTGATGGGGTTTTTGTTTGGGTTAACCCATTCTAAAACGAACAGGTTCATAATTTGGATTTTCTCGATCAGTTATTTTAGCTGAAACGAGATGAGCATGAAGATGACGGACTGTAGCGCCGTTTTTAGTAATGTCGCCAAAACGTATACCGACAGCTCCGCCTACAATCTGATATTCTTGCTCAATCCACTGAACTAGTTCGAAAAACTCTTGAGCAGCTTGTGGGCTAACTTCGGAAAGTTTTTCCACGTGTTCGTTATGAATAAGGATAAAATGCGCTTGAGTGTTTTTGTAGGGCCATCTGTTTTTTCTAATGTGCCAGTGCTTGCCTTGTTTGATAATGGGGTTAAGTCCAGATTTAGAATAGTGTTCAGGACAGAAAGGACAGAATCCTTCATCATCAATTGTTTTCATTATCTTTAATTGCTCAGTAACCCGTGCGCTTTTTAAGTCAACATAGGTTTGTTTAGTTGGATTGGTTACGCTGGTGTGCATATCATCCTCCTTGGTGACTGAGGCTTATAGTCACTAACCGTAAAGTGTTCTGGTCTGAAATTGAAAATATTTGTAATATCGGAGTTCATTGTTACCGTGGGGAAGGGTTGTGGTTGGGTTTGAAGAATTTCATGAACATCATTTATCTGACTTGCGTAAATATGCGTGTCAGAAGTCACAAAGACAAGTTCTTTTGGTTGATAATCGGTTACTTGGGCGATCATCATGGTAAGTGCGGCGTATTCGATAAGGTTAAAAACTAATCCAACAGGCGCATCAGCGCTTCTTTGAAAGTGAAGAAGAGAAAGCTCTTTTGTGTAGGTGTAAACCATTACATGAAACAAT
>Ga0268278_1001010_pt1 | contig 17366 bp, 14 predicted proteins | sample saktaG_3_FD_190135 | JGI IMG/M metagenome (GOLD analysis project Ga0268278, IMG submission 190135) | Saline water microbial communities from Sakinaw Lake, British Columbia, Canada - sak_2010_1_5_55m | ecosystem: Environmental > Aquatic > Non-marine Saline and Alkaline > Saline ... | reverse complement strand
TGCGTGTTTTATCAATAATCCCTCATCGGAATATCTCACTCTGAAAATCAAAATACGTCCACAACTAAACGGAAAACTTCTGCCCTTTTGTTTGTGAGGGACTATGGATAAAACTCTATTTTCATACTTTGAAGTTTACCGCATTAAGTTGATGTGGCAACTATCGTTGGCCAAACATTTTAAAAATCAGCGTCGAGCGGCCTGCGTGCAGGCCGCTGCAAGGTGCAAAGGGGTAAAACTAATTAACCCGGGCAACCCGGAATCCGAAGCCGACGTTTCTGAAGTCAGGAGTGACCATGACGCGATCCGCAGACCGCATCCGCCTCTCGGTAAAGCTCCAAGAACCACCGCGAAGGACACGATATTTCCCTGATTGCGGACCTTGTGGGTCGTTCACAGGGCCTGCGGGATAACCTTCCTTATACCAGTCCTGGCACAACTCTGCAACATTGCCGTGCATGTCGTAGAGTCCCCAGGCATTCGGTGCAAAACCGCCGACTGCCACGGGGCCCCAACTGGGGCCACCTCCCAAGCACAAGCTTCCGAGACTAGAGCCATGAAAATTTGCCTGGTTGGTGGAGATGCGGTCTCCCGTCGAGAAGGGTGTCTTTGTCCCCGCACGGCAGGCATACTCCCATTCGGCCTCGGTGGGTAAACGGTACTTATCTGTGTTCTCCTTCTTGTTGAGCCTTCGAATAAATTCCTTCGCGTCATTCCAGGAAATATTCTGCGCCGGACGTTTTTCCTCCTTGTATTCTGACTGGTTGCTCTCCATGAGCGCCTTCCACTGTCCCTGTGTTACCTCCGTCGTCTGCATGTAAAAAGGCTTCGATATCGTCACACGCTGCTGCGGATAGCAATCAAAAACATCATCCTCTTTGCCTCCATATTTTTCGACAACATCTGAGGCGCTCAATGCGCTCCCCATCATGAAGGTTCCTTCGGAGATAGGAACAAACTTCATACCGATGGAGTTGGTGAAAGTCCCGGGTATCAATTTCTTCGACACCTTAACCTTCGATTCGGCAACCTTTTTCACCGTCGGACTGCCAACGGAAGCAGTGGGTCTGCCTCCCCTTTCCACACGAAAGTTCATCGCCACAAGTAGCCACAGGTCTCCCCGGTCGTCGGCGTAGGGATAGATCCATCCCTGACGGGGGTGACGCTGTATGTAGTAGCCCTGATCTTTGACGTCCTTCACCAGGGCACCGCTTTCCACCACAGAGAGACGGAGAAACTGCTCTCGCTGTCCGTATGTCGTCTTGAGATTCCTGCAGAGATCGGAGGCGAGATCGCGTATCTCCTGTGCGGGATCGCCCTCTCCCCTGATGCGATCCTTCCTGAAGACCAGTTCTTTCTCCTTTTCGGCCATGCTCCTGTCAACCAGCTCTTCTATTTTACTATCGATGTATTTGTTCGCCTGTGACAAGCATCCTTCCGCATCCACATTGCACAGGGAAAAGCCGATGTTGCTGTACAGGCGGACAAGATCTTTACGGCTCCTTTCGACCGTGCCGTATGCCGATCTGATCTGATCATCCTTGTCCGCGAGTTTTCTGTCGAGATTCATCAGTATCGATTGTTCCCGCTGCGCCTCCATACTGTTGCCATTACGAATCACATCGGCCCATTGATCCACGATCTTCGACAGCTTGGCCTTCTTTTTCTCCGCGTAGGATGAGTCGGTGACACCGGCAAGTTCTTGTTTGTAGCGCTGTGCCCCTCCCGGCATAAGTATATCGACAACCTTGGACACAACGAGGTTATCATTGCCGTCCACCCTTTGCATCGCACCCTTCAGGGGTTTCACCGAAACAACTGCCACGTAAAGAAGCTGTGTCTTGCCTTTAAAAAATTTACGTTCCTCAAACACAGGTGTTTCTATGTCCATCTCGCCGGAGGTTTCGGCCACGATGCAATCGAATACTATGCGTGATGACGATACCTCGGAAACGGCGGATATCGCCACCCCCCGCAGGTCATGCACTGCGTGCGGCGCGATCATACGTCGGGCCGCCATCAGGAGCTCCTTTCTGCTCGTTCCTGGTGCCATCTCAAGGATAGTTCCATACATTCCCCTGAATGAAATCTGAGTAAGATCCTGTCCCAGGGTCTCGAGGATGTCCTTCTTTTCCCTTTTCAGCGTTTCTATCCGCTTGATCATATCCCGAATGTTTGCGTAGCCCTGGAGATTCGCCTTGTACTGAAGCAGGTTTGATATCTCATGCTGGAATTGCTGTATCTTCTGATTGATGGACACGCGACAGATGTTGACGCTCGTTTCTATCTTCGCAATATCATTTTGTGTAAATATGGTGGTGAGGTCGACCGTAATCCGGCCCTTTTCAAGCTGGCTGGCGTCACAGGGCTGGTTCTGAACGGGTAAATCACAGGCATGTATGCGATCTACATCAAAGATGCTGTGGATAGAAAAAAGAAAAACAACGGCAAGAAATACAAATGCCACCATGCGGATTCTGACTTCCATGCTCCTCTCCTTTGCAGGTGTATTACCACGTTGAAACTTTACAGCTATCGTGTTCCGGTAACAACCAACGATCAGTGCGACGTTTTGCGGGAAACCTCTATTCTCAGATTCTTTTCAGTTCGTACAAAAATAACGGTGTGATGACACTAACAAAACACGAATTCGACTTATTGTCAATTACTTCAACACTACTTCAACCAGACATGTTGTCATAAAACTCTTGACAATAATATTAATGATGACACGCTAAACTTTTCAGATATTCATTTAATGGCATTATCGTCGAAGTGAAATCAAAGAGTTCAGACAGCTTTATTCGACCTTCAATTAATATTCTAACCTCTGCATTGATGACAGCTGCTTACGCCATTCAATCTGTAACAATTGATGACAGTATGATAGGACATCAAAAAAACGAAGCCTGAAAATTTCGAGGTATTCGTTTCCTGCATGCAATTTTTTGAGATTTGAGGATAGTGTCTTTTGGTGGCAACTGTCAATACCCTGTGCTTTTGTTAAATTGCTAATACTATTAACAACCTATCTTCATAATCATTCCATACATCTTCCGTTGACACACACGGCCGTTTTTCTTATACTTCCTTCACGAAAAAGGGCTTCCTTATCTGAAATTTTTTTGGGAAACCATTGGAGGGAGAGTTGTGAAGAAAAATCTTTGTACCGCAACATTATTTTTCCTGGCCGCCATCTTGATTTGCCCGTATCCTGCCGTTGCCGGCATGAAAACATTCACAAAAGAATACACCTACGCGGCGAGTGAGATGGACAGCAAGGTCTCCTGCCGCGCGGTGGCGATGGAGCAGGTAAAACGTCTGCTCCTTGAGGAACTGGGCACATACCTTGAAAGCACCACTGAAGTCGCGGACTTTCAGCTTACAAAGGATCAAATCACGGCAATCACCGCGGGTATCGTCAGCGCCGAAATCGTGAAAGAGTCATGGAACGGCAGGGAATATTACCTCATGGCGAGAATATCCGCCGACCCTGACGACGTGCTGCGGTCGGTAGATACGCTGAGGAAGGATCGTGAAAAAACGGCGGAACTGATGATCGTCCGCAAGAAGGCGGAAGAATTATCCAGGGAACTGGAGCGAATGAGGAAGGAACTGGAGACTGCAAAGACGAGCGGTAAGGAGATCACCGCCGAGAAATACGGTAAGACGGCAGACAAGCTCAGCGCGATGGAATGGTTCGAGAAGGGCCACGCGCTGGATGTCAGGGGGTATAATGAGAAGGCGATAGAGGCCTATACAATGGCAATCAAACTGAATCCCCGGCTTGCCGAGGCCTACCACGGTCGCGGGCTTGCCGCTTACAATATGTCGAGGTACCAGCCTGCAATCAAGGATTACAGCAGGGCCATCGAACTGAACCCGAATTACGGGCTGGCCTACGGGAATCGCGGTTTTTTGTATAATAGAATTGGTGACTATCGAAAGTCCCTTGAGGACTTGAGCAGAGCCATCGAACTCAGAACGGATCCGGTTCCCGGTGCATTCTACCTGCGGGGGGAAATATATTACAGACTGAGGAAGTATCAGCAGGCAATTGATGACTATACGAGGATTATCGCACTTTTTTCGGAAAACGGAACAGGATACGTTCAACTCGGTTATTACGGAAGGGGCCGTGCCTACAGGCGTCTGGGGGAATTCGACAAGGCACTTGAGGATTTCAACAGGGCTCTCGAACTGGATCCTCAGCACGCATATGCGTACTACGACCGATGCATGCTCTATGACCATCTGAAACAATACGATCGGGCGGTCAGTGATTGCAGGGCCGCCGCAAAATACGGGGTGAAAAAGGGAGCTGAGTATGTACGTTCGAAAGGGGCGCGTATCGAGTAGTCTGATGGCCGGTCGATGGTCAAGGAACCGAGAGGAACGCATCCTAAATATTAAGTCTTCTTCAAAAAGAGATCATTGTAAATATAGCGTTTCTCATCACTTCTAAAAATCGATAGCGACTTTCGACATGTGATTCATACATATAAAAAGGCCACGGTGCATAGCGGTGGCAAATATCTTCAATTTTAATAGCTCAAAAAATATGATGCTGTTGGCAAGCTGTTTTATAAAATGTTCGGTGATTTCGGAGTGATGATGTTAAGCCGTTGTCTTAACCTGAAAAATTGACCACGAAGGTACGATATTAGTTTTATACCTTCAAATGACAGGTATTATCTGTCCAGTTCATTTTTGACAGCAATTCCGATTTGTTCCATCAGATACGGCTTCTTTACATAAGTCCCCGCACCCAGTTTTTGAGCCTGTTTGACACGTTTTGATTCGGAAAAGCCACTTGCGATGATGGCCTTCTGGCCCGGATGCAGTTTGAGAATCCTCTTGTATGTCTCAAGTCCGTCTATCCCGGGATCCATTATCATGTCTAAAACCAGTAGATCCGCTGAATGGTCTTTCATGTACTCTACCGCTTCTTCACCACTGGAAACGGTTGTGACGGAATACCCGAGTTTTTTTAACATTCCGGAGGCAATTTTTCTCTGTTCCTCCACATCATCCACAACCAGGATGGCCTCTCCCCTGCCCATGTAATCTTCAATGGATAAGCGGGTTTCATCTCTGGCTGGTTCCTTTCTTGTTACAGGAAAAGAAAGTATAAATGTCGTTCCCTTTCCCCCAGTGCTTTGAACATCTATATAGCCATTATGGTCTTTTACTGTCCCCCATACGACCGTCATGCCCAGGCCAGTTCCGCTTCTTCCCATCACTTTCTTAGTATAAAACGGCTCGAATATCCTTTCAATATCCTCCGCGGGAATCCCGATCCCTGTATCAGAAACCGTAAGGGTTACATAATCACCCTCACTTACATCCTCATAACCTTTTACTGGTTTGTCGATATACCGGTTTTGGGTAGATACGACAATCGTTCCCCCGTCTGGCATGGCCTCTGCCGCATTGGATATCAAGTTCATCAACGTCTTGGAGAGGTGAACAGGGGATCCCATGATGTTCAACAAGTTCTCTTCGAGGTTCGTTACAATCCTGACATCTGGATGGAAGAATTTTAATTTCTCATGTTCCGGTGTTTTTAGATGATTGGATATAATGTCATTTAATTTCACGACCTCCCTGGTATCAACCCCCCTTCTTGCCAGCGTCAGCATGTCCTGAATAATGGCTGCGGCCTTTTCTCCCGATTTCTGTATGGTCGAAATCGGTTCCCTCAACGGGCTGTCTTCCGGAAGCTGCATTAACAGCAACTCGGGGTAACTGACGATGCCACCGAGAACATTGTTCAGATCGTGTGCCATGCCACCGGCGAGGGTGCCCAGGGCTTCCATCTTGCGCGCATTATGAAGCCTGGTTTCCAGTTTCTGCCTTTCTTCCTCTGCCTGTTTTCTTTGAACAAGTTCTTCCCGGAGTTGCATATTTACGCTGTCCAGTTCCCGGGTACGCTCCGCCACTCTTATTTCAAGATTTTCTTGTATCTGTCGCAGCAAACCCTCTACTTTCTCTCGTTCGGCAACTTCCTCCTCAAGCTGCAGGTTCTTTTCCCTGATGTCATGTTCTCTTCTGTTCGCTTCTTCAATACGTGTATGCAGCACCTCGTTGTGAGTGTTGAGCCGCCACAACCCCCCCGTTGCACCCAGAATAACTACCAATAATATCCCCATGGTCAGGGGGAGCCGCCAGGGAGGCGCACCACCGAACACCTCTGAAGTTGTGGACACTACTGCCAATGAAAACGGGGTATCCTTGACTGGAATCCGGATTGCAATCATGTCTGATTTGGTCCCATTATAAACTGCATCGAACCGATAAGGTTTCCAACTTTCTGCTTTTCCAAAATCAAACTGAACGTTATAAGGGGCTTCCAGATTTTCCGTTGCTGCGAAATGCAATTTACCTTTCGGGCAAACGATGCCATATACACGGCTTGAGGATTTATTCTCTGTTTGAATAAAATACTTGTAAATGGGATTTGGTGATACCCATGCCAGGAGTTGTCCCGCATATCGGTTTTTAAAGAAACAGGGGGTGGAGACCGCCACACTTAACAACTTTCCATAGTGTTCGGCGATGATGATCGGTTTGGAACTATCCGGGGCAAGATATTTTTTCCATTCTTTTTCGGGTTCACTTTTGGCGGATTTTAACGGCATACGATCAACGAGTAAATCGCCGCTGCTGTCTATAAAAACAATCCGTGTATATATCCTTTCAGCATTGAACCTTTTTTCGTTCAACAGTCTGTCAAAACTCTTGTTAATGGCAATCAGACTGGCCTTTAACCCATACTCCATTGACATTCCCAAGGCTTTATTCTCAAAGAATATGGAGATCTCCCGGCTTTCTGCAAGGTCTTTCAGGTCGTCTTTCCGCTCGGAGTAAAAGTAGCTTGTCGCCGTTGCCAACTTCTCCGTATCATAACTCAGTTGGTTAAGGGTCGAATCATGCAGCTTTGCCAGCGAAATATAATTTTCCCAAAGCAGGAAACCGATTAATCCAATCAGCAAGATACCCGATACGATACCTGCAAGTTTTATCCTCTTTTTCTTTGATGTCTGGTCAGGTTGCATTTTAACCCCGGTTAAATCCTGAAAATCAAAAATAAATAGAAAATCTCTTCAGGCAAGTTATGATTTTTACTTCTCCTCGAAAAATTCGGGATAATATGTGAAAACTGCCGGGTAATATTTCCTTACAAGGCGCAAATACGTTCCATTATTTTTACACTCTTTAAAAAAGCGATTAAAGGCATCTAACGACCGGGGCGATGTTTTGGCAAACGCGAAACCCATGTTCTGCTTATGAGAAACCGGGCCGATTACTTTCACCTCGCCGGGCCATTTTTCCAGAGCAATCAGGGCATCAGGTACGTCCAGAAGGGTCGCATCGGCATCACCATTGATGACGGCGGGGGCGAGTTCATTCAGGTTTCCTTCAAACAGTTTAATCCTGGCGCCGGTATCCTTTATCCCGTAAAGTGAGGGGTCAAGGCATGTTTTGGCCAGTCCAAGAATTGTACGATCCTTCAACAGGGCCTTCACAGAGGCGATGTCCCTGTCAGTGTCACCGGATGGTTTAATGGGTTTCATGTGAGAATCGGCCCGGGCCAGTATCCAGACCTGTGTAGGAAAAGTCGGGGTGGAATAGTTTACGATTTTCTGGCGCCAGGGGAGTACGGTAAAACCGTTGGCTATTATATCTCCCTTAACAGGCACATCCCCAATGACTTCGATATCTTTACCCCTGGCTATGACCTTCTTTCCCGTCAGATCCCCGATCACATCACTCCATGATGTTTTGACGTAAACATATTTTACGCCCAAGTGTTGAGCAAAAAGCCCTGCCATTTCCACATCAATTCCGTCACCACTGCCTGTAACAAAATTTGCATAGGGCACACCCAGGTGTCTCAATACCCCGTTCTTCTTGATTTCAGAAAGATCTGTCCCGGACGCAATCCCTATGGAGACGGTCAGCAATATGGCGAAAACGCACACATGTGTTATTGCTGTGATCATCTTTTTCTTATTCATACTGTCCTCCTGTTTAGTTTTTTTCTACACTTTACTTAGTTGGTAAGAAAATAGAGATACTTTAGTAAATAGTTTGATTTAATTATTGGTAATCGAATACTTACCGTACAGAGAGTTCTCCAGGATGTAGAGGCGGACGGAATCCGGGACGAGGTGCATGATCGACCGCCCCTTTTTTGTCCTGATTCTTATGTCGGTGGAGGATATGTCCAGAAAGGTTAATTTTCTGAAGTATATGGAATGCCCGGCAGGACCTTTGAATCCGTCAGTGTCCCTGTCATACTCAAATTGTGAGGCAAAATCGGGAGGGAGTATTCCTGAGAGACCTCTGGCTTCGTAACCCGGTCTGGTCATGACAACAAAGTTGCACAGTGATAATAATTGTTTCCACTCTTTCCACATCCAGATATCGTTAAACGCGTCCTGCCCCATGATGAAATAAAGCTCAAGGTTTTTCGGCGAATGATTAAGAAAATACTTAACCGTGTCAATAGAGTAAGATTTGCCCTCCCTCTGACTTTCTATATCGGAGACTGAAAATAAGGGGTTTTCTTCGGCGCATAGTTTTATCATCTTTTCCCGATGGTGAAATGGTGTGATCTCTCTATCGGTTTTTAGGGGCTGGCTGGCGGCGGGAATAAAGATGATCCTGTCCAGATCGAAGATTTCGCGGATCTCCTCTGCGCATCTCAGGTGTCCGAGATGTATCGGGTTAAATGTGCCTCCGAATAGTCCCCATTTCATGTCCTGATCTGTCCGTTTCCGTAAATAATAAACTTCGTAGTTGTCAGTTCCTGAAGACCCATTGGCCCAAAGGCGTGAAGTTTTGTCGTACTGATTCCGATCTCCGCACCAAGACCCAGTTCAAAACCGTCACTGAATCTTGTAGATGCATTCGCCAGGACGGTTGAGGAATTAACCTCATTCAGGAAACGCTGGGAGTTATTATAATCACGGGTGATGATAGATTCTGTATGAAGGGAACCGTATTTTTCAATATGAGCCATGGCCTCATCCAGGTCATTTACCACGCGGATGGCCAGAATAAGATCGAGATACTCTTCGTACCAGTCTTCCTCGGTGGCTTCTTCAATATCGGGAAGGATTGTCCGTGTATTCTCACATCCCTTGAGTGTAACGCCGGCATCCTTCAGGTTCTTCGCTACCCGCGGAAGGAACGTTTCAGCAATCTTCTTGTGAACGAGGAGTGTTTCCATGGCATTGCAGACGCCCGGTCTTTGTGTCTTGGCGTTCATGCAGATCGTATCGGCCATATCGAGATCTGCGCTTTCATCGACGAAGATATGGCAAACACCTTTGTAGTGCTTGATGACGGGTATCCTGGACTGGTTCACGACGGCCCTGATCAATTCTTCCCCCCCCCTGGGGATGATGATATCTATATATTCCTCCAGTTTTAGCATTTCATTGACCGCCTGCCTGTCCGTTATGGGAATGACCTGTATGGCTGCCTCGGGGATATTCACATTTCGCAGGACATCCTGCAATATTCTGGTTATGGCAAGACTGGAATTGATTGCTTCGGATCCCCCCCTGAGAATGACGGCATTTCCGGACTTGAGACACAGGGCGGCGGCATCTGCCGTCACATTGGGGCGTGACTCATATATGATTCCGATAACGCCCAGTGGAATTCTCATCCTGCCGACAAGCAGACCGTTGGGCCTTTTCCACATGGAGGTAACCTCTCCCACCGGGTCAGGTAGAGCGGCAACTTCCTTCAGACCTTCAGCCATTCCCTTTATGGTAGATTCATCAAGGGTAAGCCTGTCTATCATTGCTTTGGAAAGCCCCTTCTTTTGGGCATAATCAAGATCCTTTGCGTTTTCAGTGGTGAGATAATCCATATTCTTGATCAATTCATCTGCCATTTCAAGGAGGGCCTTATCTTTTACCCGGGAAGAAATCTTTGCAAGGGTACTCGCAGCCTCTTTTGCTTTCTCAGCAATTTCAATTACCTGTTCCTTAATACTCATGACGTCATCCTCTCTGAAATAAAAAAGTGTCGTATGTTAAATATATTATTGATTTTTCTCCATTACTTTGTCATTAATACTGCCGCTACTTTGTCATTAATACTGCCGCATTTTCCGTAAACAGGAGCAAATCGATAAAATTGGCAAATCTTCCTATTGTCGTGTCAAGTCTCGAGTGTCATTGCGAGCGAAGCGAAGCAATCTCCTGCTACTGGGAGCTAACTTGGCATAATCCAAGAGATTGCCACGGCCTTCGGCCTCGCAATGACGAAGGCTTGTGCGTCATTGCAAGCTTGCCACGACACTATGGTATTTTTCAAAGAATAAAGAATGTTTAACATTTGACGAATATTTTATAGTAGGTAAAGAAGGCTGTGTCAAGATCAGTGAGTGATTTTCTCTATTTGATTATAAGATCGAATAAAGATTCTTGACGAAACGAAAAAAGTTGGGAGACTATGGCTGATATTAATATTAAAGCAGGAAAAAATGTGTATGAAATGATTCAGGATGGCGGTTTCACTTTAGACCAGATCACCGCTTGTGCCGGACCCGCTGTGGGGCCGAGATGGCTGGTGGCCAGTGGCTTTGATATAACACTCCTTGAAAATGAAATGCTGGGCAGACGTCAGCCTGTACTGCTTGCCGGTTCCTCTGCAGGTGCGTTGCGGTTCGCCGCATGGGTGCAGCCGGAAGCCGTAAAAAGTTACCGCAGACTTATGGAAGGTTACATTTCAATGTCCTTCGGCAAGATGGATACTTCCGACACCATTCTCGCGTCTATACGCAGAGTCATCAATGATTACATTGAAGATGATGCCATTCCGTTTGCCCTGGCGAATAAAAAATATCGCCTCGCCGTAACGACTGCGAGAGCCCGGAATCTTGTATCCTCGGAAATCGCGTGGATACAACATCTGGGTCTTATTTTTAGCTTCCTGTTTAATGCCGTAAATAGTTCATGGCTATATATCTTTTTCCAAAGAGTTGTATTTTATAACGGTGCGCTTCCGCCCCTGTTTTGTCTCAGGAGCGATTTCAGGGGAAAGGCCGTTAAGCTGAATGATGCAAATTTGAGACACGCCCTTTTGGCTTCCTCGGCAATCCCACTGGTCGTTGCCGGTGTCAAGAATATATATGGGGCGCCAAACGGCATTTATCGGGATGGGGGGCTGATGGATTATCATTTAAATCAGAAGTATGCGGAAAAGAAAGAGGACATTGTCCTCCTTTTTCACCATCAGGACCGGATTATACCCGGTTGGCTTGATAAAAAGTTGAAATATAAGGAATCAGGAAGTGAGAATATGGAAAATGTTTTGATGATCAGTCCAACCGAAGAGTTCATTCAAAAATTGCCAGGCGGAAAAATACCGGATCGAGACGATTTTAAAATTTTTGCTGCTGATCCTTCAGCGAGAATAAAAAACTGGTGGCGTGCGGTTGAATTATCATCCCCGCTTGGAGAACAGTTCCTGGAACTCGTAGAGAGTAAAAAAATCCGCGACGTCGTACAGGAGATGTAGAGTACCAGAGGAATGTTTCATTGTAAGGGATCAGGGGACTTCGTATATTTCTACACCCTCGGGCGGGGTATAGTTAAACATACTGTCGGGGAGATTAATATTCGTTTTCATGTCTGTAAAAGTCAATTTAGTCATGTTGCCGTAGATGTCAATAAAATTGAAGTTCATCGTATAAAACGTATCTTTGTTTATCTTCATTATGAGTTTTTCTATGCCCATTTCCTGGCTATAGGGGGTCAGGCAGAGCAGATAATTTCCTTTCTCATCTGTGGAGTTTTGTGGGGCAAAGGTTATCTGAAAATCATCTTTTAATTTCCCTATACCGGCTATAAACCTTACGGTCATTTTTGATGTAAGGACTTTTTTGGCATCCTGAACATACACGAGATTCTCATCGGGTATGTATAGCCATGCCTTCTGGGGATTAATGACCAGTCTTTTATGAGATGGTTTGCTGTAATCCCAGAGCATCCGCTTCGGTTTTTTGAAATAAACGGTGCCTTCCTCGGTCAACGTTTGGTTTATCGATTTTATGGTTGCCTCTTGTACAAACTTTGCCCTTAAATTCTTTGTTTGTTCATACCGCTCCTGAATTTTTGCTATCAGCTCCTCAAGGGGTAAGGGTTCTGCGTATATGGGAGTGGTCGTAAAAATAATCAGAAAAATGATTATCAATTTTTTATGAATTGAACGATTCATTTGTTCCGTTTCTTCAGACAGTTGCTTTCTCACACCTTACGGCGAATCATATCCAGAAAATATCCGTGAATTCTTGCATCCCGGGTGAGTTCCGGGTGAAACGTTGATACTAAAATATTGTCCTGTCTGGCCAGTACTACTTTATCCTTATAATAGGCTAAAGGTATTACATCCGGCCCCATACCTTCAATTATGGGTGCTCTTATAAATATTGCCCTGAAGGGTTCGGGGCCTAAAAATTCTATATCCAACTCAACCTCTCTGCTTGCGACCTGACGTCCATAGGCGTTTCTCTTGATGTCAATGTCGATCAGGTTAAGAAACTCCTGTTTTCTTCCCTCTATCTTATCGGCGAGAAGAATCGATCCGGCACATGTCCCGAAAATTGGTTTTCCGGATAATGAGAATTCTTTTATCTTATCAGGGAAATTATACTCAATAATGAGCTTCGATATTGTAGTGCTTTCACCGCCCGGAATAATGAGACCACCTATATCTTGTAGTTGAGACGGCAATCTTATCTCCATTGTCTCCATATTATATTTTTTCAATATATTTATATGTTCGCGAAAGGCACCCTGAAGAGCCAAAACACCTATTCTCATGATTTCTTAAGCTTATAGGGGATCTGCTTTATTTGAGGAATACAGGTTCTCAAAAAACAAGGGAAACAACCTGTTAAAATTAAAGATAAAATATACAACCACTCGTAATTATTGGTTATTTCTTTTTGCTTAAATCTCGTGCAAATCGGTATAGAGTAAAATCAATTGAGGGCTTGCTTACTTTATGAACAACCTTATCAACAGACTTATGCACACTCTTGTGGATTACCGGCAAAATGAATGGAGACCTTTGCATAACGTCCCCTTTTGCCCAATTTCTGCGTCAGGCTCAATTTTTAATCCTCGAAATATCCAATATATTCCTGTGGCTAAAATTTTCGCCTTCCTTGAACTTGAACAAAATTGAACATTCTGCAAAGGTCTCGAATGAAAAGATCTTTAATCAGATATTTTTACTCTCCAGCCGAAGGGATCTTCCTTTTCTCCATATTGGACCTGGAGTATCTCATTATATAATCTTTCCGTGATTTCACCGGTTTTCCCCTCGTTAATCACATACTCTTTCCCCTTGTAGTAGATCTGTCCTACCGGAGAGACTATGGCAGCTGTTCCGGAAGCAAAGCAATCCTTCAGGGTTCCATCGGCATGGGCATCGAGTATTTCGTCCATTGATAGCTGTCTTTCCGAGACATTGATTTTCCAGTTCTTTGCCAGCTGGATGACCGAATCACGGGTGACACCGGGGAGGATACTTCCTGTAAGGGGAGGCGTTATTAATTCGTCCCCGATGAGAAAAAAGATGTTACTCGTTCCAACCTCTTCAACATATTTCATCTCTATCGCATCAAGCCACAGTACCTGGGTGTAGCCCAAGTCGCTTGCCTTTTGACTGGCATACAGGCTTGCTGCATAGTTGCCGGCGGCCTTACAGTACCCGACCCCCCCGCGCACTGCCCGGACATATTCTTCACTCACATAGATCTTCGTCGGGCTGAATCCTTCCGGGTAATATGCTCCTACCGGACCCGCAATAATATAGAAAAGATATTTATTAGAGGGATGGACTCCCAGCGCCGTTTCCGTGGCGATCATGGTGGGTCGTATATAGAGCGAGGTACCAATGCCACGGGGTATCCACTCCTTTTCAACGGTAACAAGTTTTACCAGTGCATCCATGAAGAGGTCTTCGTCAACCGGTTGCATACAAAGCCTCACGGCGGATTCATTCATTCGTTTGATGTTTTCGCCGGGCCTGAACAGATAAACCGAACCGTCTTTACCCCGGTAGGCTTTCATTCCTTCAAAAATGAGTTGCCCGTAGTGGAGACACATTACTGCCGGATCGAGGATGAGCGGTCTGTACGGTTCTATCGAAGCATTATGCCAACCCTTTCCAGTCTCATATTCCACGATGAAAAAGTGATCCGTAAATGTCTGGCCAAAACCGAGCTTAGATTCATCAGTTGGTTTTGGTTTCATTTTTTCCGGCGCAACTTTGGTGATCTTTATATCCATCTCTGACGCCCCCTCCTTTAATTATTAATTCCCCCTGAGTTGTAGTAGATTTTCCTCGCCTATTTCCGATATTTCGAGACCGGGCATTGCATTTCCCAGCCCTTTGGATACCTTTGCAATAATATCCGGATCATTGTAGTGAGTTACTGCCTGAACAATAGCATGAGCCCGTTTTGCCGGATCCTCAGACTTAAATATGCCCGATCCGACAAAGACGCCATCTGCTCCGAGTTGCATCATCATTGCCGCGTCTGCCGGTGTGGCGAGGCCCCCTGCTGAAAAGTTCACCAGAGGCAGCTTTTTGTCACGAGCTACTAATCTAACAAGTTCATAGGGCGCACCCAAATTCTTTGACTCCGTCATCAGTTCCTCTTCAGGAAGGGCGGCGAGTCTCGCAATCTCATCTTTTATCGTTCGCATGTGCTTAACCGCTTCAATTACGTTACCGGTTCCTGCCTCTCCCTTAGTCCTGATCATTGCGGCGCCTTCACCGATCCTCCTTAATGCTTCTCCGAGATTTGTCGCGCCGCATACAAACGGTACCGTGAATTTCCATTTATTAATATGATACTTTTCATCAGCCGGGGTTAAAACCTCACTTTCATCGATGTAGTCGACTCCGAGAGATTCTAATATCTGCGCCTCAACAAAATGTCCTATCCTCACCTTTGCCATTACAGGTATGGTTACTGTTTCCATAATCTTTTCAATAATAGCAGGATCGGTCATTCGGGCAACTCCGCCCTGGGCTCTGATGTCTGCCGGGACTCTTTCAAGAGCCATGACAGAAACAGCACCCGCATCTTCCGCAATCCTGGCTTGTTCGGGAGTGGTTACGTCCATAATGACGCCACCCTTTAACATCTCGGCCAAGCCGGATTTTACTTTTAGTGTTCCAAATTTTTCCACTTTATTTTACCTCCCGGTTAGGAAGACCTAACATTTTAATAATAAAAAACTAGTTTTTCATAATAGCACTAAATCATTTTTCTATCAAGACTTCTGTATTGAATGGCCTCTGATATATGATGAGATTGAATATTCTCTTCCTCTTCCAGATCGGCTATGGTTCGCGCAACCTTCAGTATTCTTGTGTAGGCCCGTGCGCTGAGGCCGAGTTTATCTATTGCCATCTCAATTAATCGATGAGAATCTTCATCTAATGGGCAAAATTCCTTGATCTGCTTGTTAGTCATTTGCGCGTTGTTTTTAACATAGAGAGTGTTGAATCTCCTTTTTTGAATGTCCCTTGCCCTGCTTACACGTTCCTTTATGGTGTTCGATGATTCGCCAGTGGATTTTGAAGTAAGATCTTTATATCTTACAGAAGGAACTTCTATATGGATGTCGATCCGGTCAAGGAGAGGACCGGATATTTTGGATCTATATTGACGGATCTGCTGTGGAGTGCATCTGCATGCCCTTTGAGGATCGGTGAAGTGTCCACACGGGCATGGATTCATCGCTGCCACCAGCATAAACTTCGCCGGATATGTCACCGTCATCGAAGATCTGGCAATTGTAATGGATCCGTCTTCCAGCGGTTGTCGTAATGCTTCCAGAACATTTCTTCTGAATTCAGGGAGTTCGTCAAGAAACAATACTCCATTATGGCTCGGAAAGAGTAAATAACAGTGATTTAGCAATAATCCGTCCCAATTTTTCAACCTCCATAACACTCCGATATCATAGCGAATACACAGATCACCATGGCGCCGTCTTGCCGGGTTCACGGCTGTTCATCGACCGCCACACCCGTCCACCGCCCTGAAAATATCATCGGGCGTCAGCATAAAACATCAATAGAAAATTGCAAGGAAAATATCAACAGACAGCAAAAACATTTCGAGGGAAGTAGCAATGGATATTATCAAATATATCAATACAACGGTATCCAAGAACGATTTAATAACCTACGACCTTAATCTTGCTCATTATCTGAAAGATATCAATGCCACGGTATTCCTGTCATGTCTGGTCATGTGGGCAAAACAGGAAAACAATGAGGATGGCTGCGTTCACAAGTCCGATGAGGACATTAAAGAATATCTTAATCTTTCAGGCAAGGAAATTAGACGCATCAAAAAAGTTCTCGAAAATGAAAATTTAATCGAAACGGTGGCAGTTGAGGCAGACAATGCGGGCTATCCTGTAAGTTGTTACAAGCTAAACCCTGAAAGACTACGCGAAGTATTGATCTGTGGCAGGGATGAACGGGAAAAGAAAGATTACGGGAGGAAAAAAGGCGCATGAATGACATAGCCAATATTCCGGGTCGGTCGCAGGCTAAAATCTGCCGAGAGTGCATTGAAATAAACAGCATCAACTTTGCAGGCAACGTAATTCCAAAATCCTGGTTTAAGTCGATAACGTATCCGTCAGGCAAGGCGGACATGCTGGCGATCAATATCCTGTCAGAGATAGTCTATTGGTATCGGTTGATTGAGGAATGCGATGAGGCAACGGGCAAGGTAATTGGATACAGGCAGAGGTTTTATGCGGACATGTTTCAGAGGAGTTATCAGGGCTTTGCCGACATGTTTGGCGTCTCACGGCGGCAGGTAAAGATGGCAATTGACCGCTTGAAGGACAAGGGACTGGTTAAGATAGAGTTTAGGAACGTCAAAGTTAATAATATCATAACAAACAATGTGATGTACATAAAACCAGTTCCGGAAAGGGTCCGGGCGATCACCTGCCCCCCCTCCTACATTCAAATGCAGGAGGGGGTACATTCAAATGTAACAGGTCCTGCATTTGAATGTAGGACAAATACAAAGAATACTACAAAGAATACTTATGATGATTATAATTATAATATTATAACTAAACGCAATTCGCATACCAAAAAATCATCATCTCCTTCTTTTTTTCAAGAGAAAAAAGAAAAGACCGACAAACCGGAACCTGACGGGATTCACCCGTATTTCCCTCCCGTAAACAACGAAACAGAAGCAGAAATACTTGCCCGTGAAGTGATGGACTATCAGATTTCCACCGGTACTAAAGTGCCGGAAGAAGATCGGCAGCGGTATCTGTTTA
>Ga0268278_1001007_pt1 | contig 17396 bp, 15 predicted proteins | sample saktaG_3_FD_190135 | JGI IMG/M metagenome (GOLD analysis project Ga0268278, IMG submission 190135) | Saline water microbial communities from Sakinaw Lake, British Columbia, Canada - sak_2010_1_5_55m | ecosystem: Environmental > Aquatic > Non-marine Saline and Alkaline > Saline ... | reverse complement strand
AAAAGTTTTTACATTCCGGACATGCCGAACCTTGCCGAAAAAACCATGTCTGTACAAGGAGCTTGGGCTGTGCCCCGCCCCTTGCCGAAATAAAGAATTAAAAACCAAGAATTCCCTGAAAAAATACAATAAAAACATTCAAAATTTAATAGCGGTGTTACGGGGAAGAAAAACATCAGTTATGGAAAAATTGCGGAAAGAAATGCTTGCCTGTTCCAAAAAACGAGAATTTGAAAAAGCCAATAAAATAAAAAACCAAATTTTGTCTTTAGAAAATGTTTTTTCTCATAGCCGCGTCTTGAAGGGAGCCAAGTTTCTTTCAAAAAAGGAAATCGGTTCCTCTCGGGGCCTTGGGCAATTACAAAAAGTTTTAGGATTAAAAAATAAAATCAAACGAATAGAGGGCTATGACATTTCCAATATTCAAGGCCAAGAGGCTACGGGCAGCATGGTTGTTTTTGAAAACGGCCTGCCCAATAAAAACGAATATCGAAAATTCAAAATTCAAATCAGCGGAAAACCCAACGATACCGCAATGCTTCAAGAAATGATACAAAGACGCCTAAGGCACACGGAATGGCCAATGCCGCAGGTAATGCTGATTGATGGAGGAAAGGCGCAACTGAATATCGCCATCAAAACAATTTACAGGGGACGGACCCCTGTAAACTTTGAAATAATGGCATTGGCGAAAAGGCACAATGAACTTTACCTTGAAAATCGCGCAAAGCCAGTTTTGCTAAAAAGCCTGCCGCAGGAAACCGCCAACTTAATCCTGCGCATCCGCGACGAAGCCCACCGCTTCGCCATCGCTTACCACAAAAAACTAAGAAGCAAACACCTGCTTAGTTAGCGGGTGAAGCCAACCACAACATCTCAAACAGCTGCTTAAAAGTTTGGAAAAACTCTTGGCTTTCAATAACAACAGCCATAAAATCTTTGGCCTTGCCTGACATTAAAATAATTTTACCCTCATAGACAAAAATTGTTGAAGCAAAAGGAAATTCATCTGGCAAAAATCTAATTTTCCGCAAGCTCTTTTCGCCCTCTTTGGATTTTTGCAAGGTTTTTTGTGTTTTAAAATCAAGCCAACGCAAAAAAATGTCCTGCTTAATCCGTTTCTGCGTCCATACTGCCTCAAAATCGCTGTCAATATGTTTTAACCAATCCTTGTAAGAAGCAATAACTAATAATTCTTTGGGATTGTCGTTCAAAATATTTTTATAAACAGCCGCATAACCTTCTTTGCTTTCAAAAAACCGCAACTTGGGCTTCTCTGCCGCGCCTAAATTATAAATTGATTTTAATCCAGGCATTGCTTGCCTTATCTCGTTAAAGCATTTCTCTGATAAAGCAAGCAAGTGCTCTGGATTTTGGGCGACAAACAATGTTTTTTTGCCTTTTTTTGTTTCGCTAAGCAAGCCCTTTTCTTTCAAGCCATTAACTGTTATATAAACAGTCGTTCTTTTTACGCCCGACTTTTTAGCTAACTGCTGACAGGTTGCTAAGCCCAACTCAAGCCCAGCCAAGTAGACCTTTGCTTCGTTGCCGCTTAGACCTAATTGTTTTAATATTGCTATTGACATAGCTCTTTAGTTTGTTATAATTAAAATACAATTTGGGATTTCCCACTGAGCCCCGTCAGAAATGACGGGGTGACGATTTTTTTAAGGGCTATTATAAAATTCTACAAATCGCTTTTTTACTTCCAAAAAATCCATATTGTCCAACGCACCTATTCTATTTGTAAGGCGTTTTTTATCAAGTATTCTCGCTTGGTTCAACATAACCCATCGTCTTTCTTGGTGGATTGTAATTTTCACATACCAGCTTCCCTGTTTCTCTTGTTTAGTAATGGGCAAACCAAGAAATGAATTGGCAGTAAATTTTTTGAAAATTAAAACTGGTCTGGTAAATTTTGCGCCCTTGCCAAAAACTTCCTCGCCTAAATTCAGCCCTAAACTGCACCACCACAACTCTTTTTCTTTGAAAAAAAGTTTCTTTTCTTTATGCCAAAGCATTATTTTCAGGCGAAACCAATTTTTAAAAGATTGGATAATTTCCATATTTTTTATAATCATAACAAGGTTGCCATTTCTGACAACATTTTGTTATTGATTATATCGTAGCAAATCAAGACAATATGTCAAGAGCCAAGCTCCACATTGGCTCTTCGCTTATGCCAAAAATGTAAAAATAGACAAGAATTATGCCAAACCTGTTGACAAAGGCAAAACAATATGCTATGCTATAGTCAGAAGATTAACCTCAACAAATTCTTAGTACAAGGAGAAAAAAATGAATATAAAGATTGAAATGAAGGGGACAAAAAAGAACAGGGGATATATAGATTTTGTTCTAATAGAAAACAACGACTGTTATATATTTTTATCCTCCCCGGCTACCCCTTATGATTTAGATGAAAGCTTAAAAATGGCATCCGAGGCTAAAATAAACGGCAAAACATATTGCGGAAGCATAACTTTTGCTGAAGGTAGGGGAAGATTATTCCATGGATGCTACCTCACCAAGCATAAAGACATTCCCTATTTCGCGAAATGGGCACTGGATACAAAAAAATTGAAAGCCCTGAAACAAGCATTAAGCGACTTTTTAAAACTTGAAATCGTGAGTTGAACAACATGTTGGACATAATCCCCACTCTAACTAATAGATGTGGGGGTTCATTTTAGGTGCGTTTTGCATTAGACAAAACTTGTCCTTGCTTATTTTCTAAAAATAACTATACTAATACTAATACTTAAACCGTATGAAGAGTTTTTTGGGTTGCCTATTAGCCGCGATAATTGGCCTAACCTTAGCGGTTTCGCTGGTACCCGGAGTGCAAATACCGGGCAACCTCTATCAGGTAATTAAAATTATAGTAGTAGCTGGGATTGCCTTGGGGCTGTTAAATTTTTTCATTGCTCCATTGCTGCGGATTATCGCTTTCCCATTAAGATTGCTTACCTTAGGACTTTTCGGGCTTATTATAGAAATGATTTTTGTTGAATTAATTGACATTATTTTCACCCTGGAAATAACCATCCTTGGCTTTTGGCCGCTTTTTTGGAGCGGCCTATTGGTTTGGGTGTCAACTTCAATCCTCGCCAAAAGAAAAATTTGGTCTAAAAATGATTAAACTATGTTAAAAACTATTCTTTTAGTCGCGCAAATCGCCGTTCCCGTGCTTTTGATAGCCTGTATTTTGGTTCAACAAAGAGGCACGGCCTTGGGGTCTTCTTTCGGCGGCGAGGGTGGCGGCTTTTATACGAAAAAAAGGGGGCTAGAGAAAAAAATATTTTGGGCGTCAATTGTTTTGGCCGCTCTATTCGTCATTATTGCTCTTCTGAACCTCTTACTGATAAAATAATCAACTCTTATTCTCTATAAAACGAAATGGCTACAAAATCATTTTGTAACCAACTCAACCAGTTCTTGAATGCGAAAGATTCTCCAAAATTTAAAATTTGACAAAACGCCCTTAAAACTTCCTTCAGGCGAACAGTGGAAGCAATTTTTTGCCGTGCTTTCTCACAAAGAAAAAACGACATTCTTTTGTTTCGCAATCTGCCTTATTCTGTCTTTGGGTTTTTTAACGGGCAGCCTTATTATTAGCCACACCGAAACCCAGGCCGCCTCGGGAGGAACCTATAAAGAGGGTATAGTAGGCCAACAACCGCGCTTTATTAATCCTCTTTATCTTTCTGATCGCGATATTGACCGCGATTTAGTGGAGCTGATATTTTCCGGGCTTTTCAAATATGATGAGCAGGGAAAGATTATACCTGACTTAGCCTCTACTTATGAAATCAAGGAAGAGGGCCGGGTGATTGAAGTTCACCTGAAAAAAAACGCTGTCTGGCATGACGACAAGCCCCTAGAGGCCGCGGATATTGTTTTTACAATCACATTGCTTCAAGACCCTCAATACCAAAGCCCCCTGCGAACTAAATGGCTGGGGGTCACGGTAGAGGAGATTCCCGATAATGGAGTGCGCTTCAAGTTGCCAAAAAAATACGGCGGATTCTTAGAAAACCTTACGTTAAAAATATTGCCCCGCCACATTTTTAAAGATATCGCTCCCCAAAACTTACCATGGAGTTTCTCTTCGCCTAAATACTTAATAGGATCCGGCCCTTTCAAATTTCAAGAATTAAATCAGGATTCGGCTTCCGGCTACGTAAAAGAAATTATTCTGAAACGCAATGAAAAATATTACGGCTCAAAAGCATTTATTAAAAAAATATCTTTTGTTTTCTACAAAAGCTCCGAAGAACTTTTGAGAGGGGCCCGGGCGCAAGAAATCCAAGGATTTTCTTTAACCGACCTCAAGGAACTCCCTAAAATAAATGGCTTCAAAACGTATGACATCGTCATACCAAGATACTTTGCCTTGTTTTTTAATCAAGACAGCCAAGACAACGAAAATTTGGCCAACCAAAAAATAAAAAACGCCTTGGCCTTGGCTGTTGATAAAGACCAAATCATTCAGAAAGTGTTCTCCGGCAAAGCCATAAAAGAAAGCTCTCCAATCCTGCCCGAGTTTTTCAATTTTAAGGAGCCCGACACTACTTTTAACTACAACCCTCAAGAAGCCGCTAACATTTTAGAGCAGGCGGGATTTAAACTAAACCCCGCCTCGGGCTTCAGGGAAAAATCCGCGCCCGCGGAAAAAGCCTTTACGTTCAAAAAAAATCTTACCTATCACAATCAGAATCAAGACGTGCTGGAACTGCAGAAATGCTTAGCCAAATTTTCCGATATTTATCCAGCCGGAGAAATCAACGGATATTTTGGCGATAAAACCAAGGCGGCGGTAATTAAATTCCAAGAAAAATACGCCCAAGAGATTTTAATTCCCAACGGCCTGACCAAAGGCAATGGCGAGGTGAAAACAAGTACCAGAGAAAAGCTTAACGAGGTTTGCTTCATTCAAGACGCTCCAGCGACGCCGTTGGAAGTTACCATCACCACCTCCGACCGCTTTCCTTTGCCGGAAATGGCCGATATTATTCAAAAAAATTGGCAAGCTATCGGCATTGAAGTAAACATTAAAAAAGTTCCCCTGACAGAATTACAAACTGACATTTTAGCCAAAAGAAATTTTGAAATACTGCTTTTTGGCGAGGCCTTAGGGGCATTCCCCGATCCATTTCCTTTTTGGCATTCCAGCCAAAAAAATCACCCGGGGCTTAATATCGCTTCGTACAGCTCCCAAAAGGCCGACACCCTCTTAGAAAAAATACGGGAAAACCAATCCGCCAGCGAACGCCAAGAGGCCTTGGAGCAGTTCCAAAACATTTTGTTAAAAGATCTACCCGCCATTTTCTTAGTGCGCCCTAACTACGCGTATTTCCTCGCTTCCGGCATTCAGGGGTTTGAAATTAAACAAATAATTGAACCAGCCAAAAGATTCTCCACGGTAGAAAAATGGTATACTAAGACAAAAAGAGCGTGGAAATAAAAATTAAATTAAAAACTAAAAATGAAAAAGCAAAAACGACAAATGACACGGAGTGTCACCCTGAGCTTGTTTGTCACCCTGAGCGATAGCGAAGGGTTTTAGGGATTCTTCGGCCATTAGGCCTCAGAATGACAATGATGTAGTTTTTCATTTTTCATTTTACACTTTTCATTTATGAAAGATATTATTCTCTCTTTCCCTCAACAATTCGCCAAGGGCATTGAAGCGGCCGAAGATATTAAGTTAGACGGGCCTTTCTCCAATATTATTATCTGCGGAGTGGGCGGCTCCGCTTTGCCGGGTAGCCTAATTCCGGAGATGGGCATTAAATTTGATTTGCCGCTTTTCACGCATCGCGATTACGGCTTGCCCAAAGCAGCCAACCAAGATAGTTTAATCTTGGCTATATCCTATTCGGGCAACACCGAAGAAACTTTATCCGCTTATAAGGAAGCCATAGCAAGAAGTTATAAAATAATAGCTATAAGCACTGGCGGCAAGTTGAGCGAAATGGCCGAACAAAACAATCGGCCGGCCGTTCTGATACCCAAAACCGGTATTCAGCCAAGATGCGCTACCGGTTATCTATCGGCGGCTGTTTTAAAAATTTTAAGCAACTGCGAAATTGCTAATAACCAAGACAAAAACCTGCTAGAACTGGCTCGAGCTCTCCAACCAGAAAATTTAGAAGAACAAGGCAAAAAATTGGCTGAAAAATTAAAAGATAAAACGCCAATCGTCTATGCCTCCAACCAATACAAAGCACTGGCCCGCGTTTGGAAAATCAAACTCAATGAAAACTCCAAGGTAATGGCTTTTTGGAATTATTTTCCCGAACTTAACCACAACGAAATGGTTGGCCTGACGAACCCGCAGGGTAAGTTTCACTTTTTAATTTTAAGAGACGAAGTTAATGACCACGAAAGAAACCTTAAGCGAATGGAATTATTCACCGCTTTGGCCAAAGAGGCCGGCTCTAACGTTGACTTTATAGAAATTGAAGGTAAAACAAAACTTGAAAAAATATTTAGCACTCTTTTGCTTGGTGATTGGGTTAGTTATTATTTAGCCATCGCTTATAATCAAGACCCAACCCCCGTGAAAATCGTTGAAAACTTCAAAAAACGGCTTTCTCAATAATTTCTTACAATTTTCAAGCCACGCCGGGGTGGCGAAATTGGCAGACGCGCGGCGTTCAGGGCGCCGTGGAGGCAACTCCGTGCGGGTTCAACTCCCGCCCCCGGCACAAATTTGCAAAGCAAATTTGGGTTAGGGGAAAAAGGCAATTTATTGCCTTTTGTCGGGAGGCGAACGCCGGAGCGATGTCGCCTAAGGCGACCGCGAGGCGGTGGCCAGCCCGAGCCGAGCGACGGCGAGAGGCGAGGCCAACTCCCGCCCCCGGCACAAAATAATCTTAAATCTTAATTTTTAACATTTTTACGTATGGAATCACAACAAAATGTATCAATAAAACCAACGCCGAAAAAAATAACCCACAAAACCGTACCAACCCTACGAATTATCCCTTTGGGGGGCATGGAAGAGGTCGGGCGTAATATGACCGTGTTTGAATACGGCAAAGACATCGTTATTTTGGATATGGGCATACAGTTTCCCGAAGAAGATATGCCCGGCATTGACTATATTATTCCCAGCATCAGTTATTTGAAAGGCAAAGAAAAAAATATCAGGGCCGTTATCTTCAGCCACGGCCACCTTGACCATATTGGGGCGGCTCCGTTGCTCCTGCCAAAACTTGGCTTTCCGCCGGTTATGGGAAGGGACTTAACAATTGCCATGATAAAAAAACGAATGGAGGACTTTGAAAAAAATTCCGCCAAACGGCTTGACATCATTAAGATAAATTCCGTGAACGACCGGTTCAATTTGGGAAAATTCCGCATCGGCTTTTTTAATATTGAACATTCAATTGTAGATGCCGTGGGCGTAATCATTAACACTCCGCAGGAAACGGTAATTCATCCAGGCGACTGGACAATGGAAAAAAATCCCGTGAGCGGCCAATCACTAACCTATAACCACTTAGCCAAATTGCCCCGGCCGAAAATCCTGATGCTGGAAAGCTTGGGTGCCACCAACACCTCCCCGAAAATGGTTTCAGAGAAAGAAATGCACAATAATCTGGAAAGATTAATCGCGGAGGCCAAAGGCAAGGTGATTATCGGCACTTTCGCCTCACAGATTAAAAGAATCGGCTATCTTTTGGAATACGCCAAGCAAATAGGCAAAAAAGTTGCTTTAGACGGCTACAGTATGAAGCTCAACGTGGAAATCGCCCGAGAACTTGGCTATATAAAAAACGCCAAAGAAACTATTATTCCAATTAACAACATTAGTAAATACCCTGATGAAAAAATAATCGTGATATGCACGGGGGCGCAGGGCGAAGGCAACGCTGTTTTATCAAGGATTGTCAGCGACAGCCACAAATACATCAAAATCAGGAAAAATGACACCATTATTTTTTCCTCTTCGGTAATCCCCGGCAATGAGAGAACCATTCAGCGGCTAAAAGACAACCTCTATCGGAAATGCGACAATGTGGTTCACAGCGACATTATGGACGTACATACCAGCGGCCACTGCAATAGCGAGAGTATCAAAGAAATAATTAAACAAATTCGTCCGGATTTCTTTTTGCCCGTCTACGCCAACCATTACATTCTGAAAGAAGCCGCCAAGCTGGCCATAAGCGCCGGCCTTGCTGAAAAAAACGTTTTTGTTTTAGACAACGGCTCAATTATTGAATTCCGTAACAAAGAAGCCAAGGTTTTAAATAAAAAAGCTGACACCGGCTATGTATTCGTTGACGGCCTGGGAATCGGCGATGTTGGCGAAGTGGTTCTGCGAGACCGCCAGGCCTTGTCGCAAGACGGTATGTTTGTTATCATTGCGGTAATTGACCATCAATCGGGCAAGGTGAAGGGCTCCCCCGATATTATTTCCCGAGGATTTGTTTATCTTAGGGAATCCAAAGAACTTTTAAGAGAGGTTCGCCGAAAAGTTATCGCTATCGTTGACAAAGCCGCCAATCCGGACAGCAATACCAACCCTGACTATATAAAAGAAGAAATCAGGAACCAAATTGGCGAATTCTTATTCGTTAAAACCGAAAGGCGACCAATGGTCCTGCCGGTCGTTATTGAGGTGTAAAATTATGAAAATATTTTCGGGCATTCAGCCCTCGGGCGAAATTCACGTTGGCAATTATCTTGGAGCCATTCAGCAATGGGTTGCCTTACAAGAACAAAATGACTGCATTTTTTGTGTTGTTGATTGGCATGCCATCACCGTGCCCTACGACCCAAAATTGCTGCAACAAAAAATAAAAGAAGTAACAGCTGTTTATTTGACAGCCGGCCTTAATCCGGAAAAGTCCATTATTTTTGTTCAATCGCAAGTAAAAGAACACAGTGAATTAGCTTGGCTCTTGAATACAATCACTCCACTGGGCGATCTACAGCGAATGACCCAGTTCAAAGAGAAATCCGCCAAACACGAAAAGAATGTTTGCGCGGGGCTGCTGAATTATCCAGTGTTAATGGCAGGCGATATCTTGCTTTATCAAGCCGAGCTGGTGCCGGTGGGAGAAGACCAAAAACAACACGTAGAATTAGCCAGAGAAATCGCCCGAAGGTTTAACTCTAAATTCGGCGAGACATTTACTCCCCCCAAGGCGCAAATAATGAAAATCGGGGCAAAAATTATGTCCTTGACAAATCCCGAGAGAAAGATGTCCAAAAGCGACGGGCCTCAATCTTTTGTTTCTTTGTTTGACAGCCCCGAAGCGATTAAAAAGAAAATTGCTTCAGCCACCACCGACTCGGGCCGCGAGATAAAATACAATCCTGCGGCAAAACCGGGCGTATCAAACCTGCTCACTATTTATAGCTTATTCACTGGAAAACCAATCAAAGAACTGGAAAACGAATTTAGCGGCAAGGGCTATGCTGGATTTAAAGAACAATTGGCCGGGCTTTTGGTTGAAAAATTAGCGCCATTTAGAACAAAAAAACAGGAATTTGAAAAAACCCCTGAAATTATTGAGAATGTCTTGACCCAAGGCGCCAATAAAGCCCGAGCTATCGCCCAAGAAACAATGGAAAAAGTTAAAGCTGCAATGGGGCTATCGTAATCTGTTTTTTAATTTTGTATCCATTCCCCCACTTCAATAAACCCAAATAAGAAGCAAAGGTTTCATCAGTCGGGTGTTGTTTCAAGCGGATTAACATCCGCTTTTTAGTTTTAGTTCGCAAAACCCGATGATCAAAAAAATTAACCCAGCCCAAAAAATCAACGCCCGAGGCCAATGTCTTAACAAAAACTTTCTGCGGATGAACTTCTAATTTTAAGCTCTCTTGTAAAAAACTTTTAATAAATGCGATTTGTTTCTCAAGAAAACCTTTGTTTTGAGAAAAAATAACAAAATCATCTGCGTATCTAATGTAATATTTTAACTTTAACTTATGTTTAATAAACTGGTCAAATTTATTCAAATAAATGTTAGCGAACAACTGCGAAGTTAAGTTTCCCAAAGGCAAGCCAACGCCGAGTTGTCCAGAATTAAAACTGCTAATAATTTCTTGTAAGAGCCGGACTATTTTTTGGTCTGGTATATATTCTTTCAAAATATTTAGCAAAATATTGTGATCAACGCTTGCAAAAAACTTTTTAACATCACCTTTTAAAATCCAAGATGATTTGGTATTATTCTGGCTGACTTTTTGACTAAAAACCCTAAACCGAGTAATGGCTCTGTGCGTTCCCTTGTTTTCACGGCAGGAAAACGAATCGCCAATAAATATTTTATCAAAAAACGGATAAAGCAAGCGGTAGATAGCGTGGTGCAACAGCCGATCCCGAACAATGGCTTTGTGAATTATTCTTGGCTTGGGGTCGTTTATTGGAAAAACTTGATAAGTGCTATGCTTGTATGCTAAATTTGCCAAATCAAAGCGCAAATCAAAAATATTGTCCATTAACCTCAAAGAAAATTCCTGAACATCAGCTTTATTCCTTTTGCCATTGATAAATTCGCCCCAAGCCAGCAAAAAATTTTCAACGCTAATAATATCCCCAAATTTATGACTCAATTGGATTTTCATAATCAGCTAATTCCTTTACTCCAAAAGGCTAAAAATCTTTATCTACTATGGTACAACTATTATAAAATAATACCAAAAGAGCATAGATATACCTTAGGGCAAAAAGTGGATAAATTTTTGTTGGAAATAATTGAAGCTATTTCCATTGCCAGTTTTCTAAAACGAGAAGAAAAGTTGCCATATGTCAGGTTGGCTATTAGAAAAACCGATATTTTAAAAATATTTCTTTTAATACTATGGGAAACAAAATCTTTGGATAATAGCAAATACATCCAAATTTCTGAAAAATTAAGCGAAATTGGAAAAATGTTGGGAGGATGGAATGGTAATTTAAGCGCGCCAAAACAAAACTCCTCCAATAAATCAGAGGAGAAATGAAAAGAGTTGCGAGCAACACCGCGGGGTTGTTGTCGTTCCAGTCATTGTCAAGCCAATTGTAGTCCCAGCGCCACTCGCCGTCGTTAAAGTAGAGGCAACGAACATAGAGGTTGTCAGCGGAGTTACGGAATGTATAGAATGCCGTCTGCACCACCACCTTTTGAATAATCTCCGGGCTGAATTTTATCCGTGATCTAAAATCACCTAGCATCCTATACCAAGTATCTTCATTTTTTTGAAGTTTCTACACACACCACCCTATCCAAAACCATAGTCGTGGATATTCTCAATGTATGGATACTGGGTTCAGTAGCGAGAAACCTTAATCGCTCACATATTTACCTACTTCCACTTGAATTTTATCACAAAACAAAAAGTCTCACAACATAAATATTATATACTGCGAGACTTCTGTTCTAAGGACAAGAAGCTAAGGATCTAAAAATCCAAAACTCAAAGCCCCAAGAACTTAACTTGCGAGCAACACCGCGGGGAAGCTGCCGCCCCAGTCATCGTCAAGCCAAATGCAGCACCAGCGCCACTCGCCGCCGCCAAAGCAGAGGCAACGAACACAGAGGCGGCCAGCGGAAGAGCGGTAGATGGTCCCCCAGAAGAAAGTATAACGACGGTTACCGCTACTGTCTTTTTTCCACTCCTCGGGAATGAGCTGGGGGTGAGCCAATAAGTAATCTAGGACATTGGCGTTTAATATGGTATGATCCGCCAGTTCCTTGCGGAGTTTATTGCCCTCAACATACTTTCCGTCCTTTTGATTTTCGGACAGAAAAAGCTCCACCTTTGCCGAGTCCCACTCCAGCCCACCTTTTTTGTGCTCCTCCACTTTCCAACCTTCAGGGACGAACGGGTCAGTATCGCAATCAATAATGTGATCAACATCGAGCATTAAATCACTCATTGTTAACTCCTTTTGATTGCAACAATGTTCTTGCGAACAATGTTGCGAGTTTTTGAACTCGTTACCAATTTTAAAACAACGATATTATCATACAACGCTTTATTTAAAAATGCAAGCCTGGCTCTGACGAGTTCAATAAATTAGCGCCTTTCCGGGATAAAAAATCCGAGTTTGAAAACAACCCGGTAATTATTGATAAAATTTTAACCAACGGCGCCTCGCAAGCCGAAAAAATCGCCCAAGAAACAATGCTGAAAGTTAGAGCCGCTATGGGCTTAGTATAACTGAAACGCCAGACAATAACAAAAGGCACGATTCTTGCTGAAAATTATCCAATCAGAGGCCTTGACGGAAATATTCGCTATAAATTTGATCAGCTAAACTCTGGGCTTGCTCGCGAAAATCTTTAGAAATATACATGGCAAAAAGCTCGGATATCCCCCCCTTATACTTGGCTAATTCTTTGCTAAACAGACGGCATTTCTGCTGGTCTTGGCCACAAAAGAAAAACCTCATTTTAGCATCTGTTCCCGACTTGCGAACCTCAACAAACATATCCTCAAAATCAAAATAAACGCCATCAGTAACAAAAATAATATCTTTCAACCCGTCAAAATCCATCTCGCTGAACAAATCTTTTAATATGGCTTTGGCCTGCTCTAAAGTGATAATTTTTTCTCTAAGAGCCAGGGATAAAGAAAGGTAAAAGGAATAAATTTCGTCCCTCTTCCTTTCGCCTTCTTGTTTGGCTTTTTTGAGAATATCAGGATTGGGCTCGCTTTCATTGTAATAAGTATCGTCAACGCGAAAATAAAATTTAAATAAAATATTATTACTAATAAAAACTTCATTTAAATAATCCGACAAAAACTTTTTTTGTTCATAGAAATAGGCCGCCATAGCTGTGGCCAAAACTGCGGCTTCCCCAGCGCTCTTTTCTCGCATAGCCATGGCCAATCTGCCATTTCGGCTTTTGATGTATTGTTCGGGCCCAATAATCATACCGCCGTTTTCCTCACCGCCGAAAATGAGGCGCGGTTGAATGCCTAAATTAATCTCTTTGCCGAAAGCATCGTTAATTAAAACTTCTTTTTGAGAATTATCCTTAATCTGCTTTTCTGTTTTTTTCATTACAGCGGCAATCTCTTTAAAGCCAACTGGCGTATTAACCACCGCTATTCCATTAAATTTAGCCCACTCGTCCCAAGCCAACGAAGAACAAGTTGTTTTAATCATCAATCTGGGGTAATCATTAAAAACACCAGCCGTTCTAAGTTGCCTCATATAAAAATCCATCAACATCAAAAAGCCAAAAGTTGGCTGGTAAACCGTGAAAATCTTTTCCTCATTAATAGTAATATAGCCGATACCCAGCTTATCAAGAAAATCCGCCCTTTCCTTGGGCTCAACTTGCCCCAGAACAATCCTGTCGCCGTCAGGGTCAACCATTATAACTATATAACCTGCTGGTTTATCTTTCAAAATTTCTTCAAAGCCGGCTGTTTTTACTACCTCAAACAAGGAAATATCACAAGACAAATCAAAAAACTCTTCTTGGTTGCTTTGAGAATTTAACCTCAATGTTTTGCCAATACCATGAAAAAATGGGTCTTCTTCAGTACGGTAAAAATCAAAAGCCGATAAAATACTTAAATTTTCCAAAATCGGCGACATTGCGTTAAACATACTGCCGCCTCCAGAATCAAAGAGTATTTTAAGCCCGTTGTCTGCTTGCTCTTTAATTAAAGACAAACTCTTTAAAGAAGCAACACCATTTTTCAAGTATTCGGTATAATCCGCGATGCCATCAAAGTCCTCGGTAATTAAAGGGTCATCTATTGAAGACAGCTTTATGGCGTAGCCATTTTCTTTGGCCTCTTTGATAATTCCTTCTATTTTAGAAACACAGGCAACCGAGTATTCTGGCAAAAACTGACTACCCTCGCAGTCCAAGTCCTTGGTAGCTATTTTACTGGAAACAGCATGGCTGGCTGTCACATATTCACCGCCGTCATAATCGTTCATAAAAATCAAAAAAGAAACCAGCCAAATCGGCATAGTTTTCCTCTTAATAGCTAAGTGTGTGCGCACGCCCAAGGCGGCTTGAATTCTGGCAATCAAATCCACATATTGCCGAGTGTTATAACGAACTTCGCCCGCGGCTATTTTATGCAAAGTTTTATTGCCATCTTTCTCTTTCAAGGCCAGCACCTTGGCAATGGTTGCCAAGGCAACACCCACTTGATTGATAGGAAAACGAACATCCCAAGGGTATAAAACATTCTGAATCCCTCTGATGCCAGCCGTAGAAACAGCTGCCTCTTTCTTAAAATTAACCAGCCACTCTTCCAAGCGCCATTTTTCCACTAACTGCCGATTTAATATTAAAGCGCTTTCGCCCTCTTCGCCCAAATTAAAAACCGGATTTTTTTTAACTTCCTCGGGCGTATTCCGCTCCACGCCGTCTAAGTAAATCTTTTTAATTGCTTCAACATCTCGTTTAATCATAATTTTTGTGGCGAGGGCCTCCCCACCCATTTTTTTATAACGCTTTTTTATTTTATTTCTGTGTCCCCGCGGATTTAATTAAATTTTTTGCAATCATTATTCCAAAAGCCGCGATTGTGGGGCCGTCTTTGATTAAGCCCTTGGTAATCAAATTATGAATTTCTTTGAGCGTTACTTTTTTCAATTTCATTCCCCTCTCGCTTTCTTCCAACTCCTGCTTGCCCTCGGATAATTTTGTGGCCAGAAAAATATGGCATATCTGCGAATGGTGGCCGGGGGCTAAGAAATAAGAGCGAATGGTTTTTTACGCACAACACCGTATGCCAATTGTTTGCCATACGCGGTTTTCACCTGATCTTCTGTTATCTCCATCCATTTATTTTTATAAACTATTTTTGATGAAAGTTTTTTCCATTTCATAAACTTAAAAATTTTTACTCTCTATAAAACTTCTTATATTATTTTCTTAAAAGCTTTTTCTTTTCGCTCTTTAACTCCTTAATGTGCCTCTCGGGTGGTAAATTTTCTGGCATAGCTCCGCCGATATCTTTAATGGTTTGCCTTACCTTGCCACCAACCATAAAATGAGTTCGTGAGGCCAAGTCGTCTCCTTTGATATTATCTTTTTTAATTTTTTCATCGGTCTGGGTAATACGAAACAAGTTTGCCGCCAATTCAGTTGTGCCCGCTCTGTCTAAAAGCTCTCCTTTCTTGACACCCTTTCTATTTTCAATATCAGTCAGCGGCATTCCGTACAAACCTTTATAGCCAGCATCATTAAATAAACCAAACTTTGTTACGCCAGCTCGTTTGGCGGTGCTAAAAAGCTTTTTGTTTTCAGCGGTTACTTCACCTCTGATGAATAGTCTTTTGTCGGATTCGGAAAGATTTTCAAATAATTCTTGTTTGCGGGTTTGTATAGCAAAATAAGTTTGAGCCATGGCTATTTCCGATTTTTTAGGGTCGCCATTTTGCGCGATTAAATAACAAGCGTAGCGATCTAATTTCCAATCGCGCACCTCTCGAACTGTGTTAGAACCTATTTCGACCATCTTACTAAACACAGTAAAATGGTTATCCACAGCCTGACCACTGTTAACACAGGCCCTGGCCGCTCTGCCGATTACCTCTTCGGCATTTTGCCACTTATCATAACCCAACAGCGGCATTAATTCTCTCGCCTGCCAATATTCCACACCATTTTTATCAATCTTTTTTATACTTTCAAAATCTTTATTGAGAGAGTTTATCGCGATTTCATTTGTCATATTATGAATTTTTAATTAGAAAACTTTTTGAATAAATTCAGGCCTTCGTTGGCGAGCCTTTCAACAAGTCGCTTGTTATTGCCTTCAATATAGCAGCGAAAAAGGCCGGGCTCGGTTTTTGATTGGCGAAACCAGATGTAATTACTGTTGTCAGCGGCGGCCTTAAGGCCGCCGGTGGCTCCGCCGGTTTTTTTGATTTTATAGCCAAGCGAGCGGTAATAGCTTTCCAACGCCTTCTTTACCTTAAACGATTGCTCGGGCTGACAAGCCAGCTTATTGTGCGACCAGTAATAACGGGGATAGCTTTCCAAAATATCAATAAATCTTTTCTTACTTTGCGCCATCAACTTTAAAATCAAACATAAAGTCATTATACCGTCTCGGCATTTTATCGGCGGGATAATCACCCCTCCATTAGAGCCCTCCCCGCCAATTATGCTTCTTTGCTTTTCCATTTCTTCCACCACCACCATCTCGCCCACCTCTACCTCTTTCATAACGGCGCCATATTTTTTTATGACGTCTCGCACTAAGTAAGCGGTAACGTCATTAGTAACAACAACCTCTCCCTTAGTGCCCGAAAGCATAGCGTCGCAAGCCAATGATAAAACATAATTACCCGAAACCACCGGCCCCATCTCCTTGGCATAAGCGGTTTGCGGCGCTACCACTAACTCTACCCTGTCGGCATCGCAATCAAAACCAGCGGCAAACTCAAATTGGCCGTCTTTCAAGTATTTCTCCAAGTAAGCCAAGGTCTCTTTGTTGGGCTCAACCTTGCGGCTAAATTTGCCGGGCTTATCATTAACAAATTTGGCCTTAGTTTTTAATAGAGTAAAAACATTTTTTAGAACCTTCACTGACGAACCGCCATTGGGATCAATTAAAATTTGTATACGCGCTTTTTTAATTTCTTCAATTGATTTTTTGCCCAAACATCCCAAAACATACTTGACGTAATTGTTTATCGCCGAGATTTCCTTTTCAACAACCAATGGCCGGGCTGTTTTTTTAACTTCTTTAATCTCCGAGGCCCTGTATTGATGAACCATTTTAATCAATTGTTCGCTTTGTCCGGCATAAATAATAGCGCCGTCATTTTTTAAAATTTTCCAGCCGTTAAACTCGGGCTCATTATGGCTGGCGGTAATGTAAATACCCCCGTCAGCTTTAAACTTTAAAACGGAATACTCGCAAACCTGAATAGGCAAAATGCCAACATCAATAATTTTCTTAATCCCGCAGTCATAAAATGCCTTAATGGCCGCCTTTTTTAAACGCAAAGTTGACGGACGGGTATCGCCGCCCACCACCACAGCCTTGAGCTTTCCTTTAAATAACTCGCAATAACAAAAAATATATTGTCTTAGCAAATCCTCTGTTATACCGCGCCCATAAATTCCTCTTATGCCTGAAAATGATTCAATTAAATCGCTGGTCATAATATTATAATATGACTTGCGTTTGGCCCTCCAAATTGTCATTCTTCGCAAGAGATTATTCGCCTGCTGGTTCAGAATGACGGCAAACCCGTAAGTCATCTCAATTTTAAGCCAAAACCGTTGACTTTTCAACTATTATCGGTAAAATGAATTATAATATGCTAAATAAACTCTACGAATTGAATTGCTTGTTATCTCCCGACTTCAGCGAAGAGCAAGCTGTTGCCTTTGCTCAAAAGATAGAAGCCAACCTTCCAGAAAGCAAAATAATCAAATCAGAGATTCCCAAAA
>Ga0268278_1000999_pt1 | contig 17515 bp, 16 predicted proteins | sample saktaG_3_FD_190135 | JGI IMG/M metagenome (GOLD analysis project Ga0268278, IMG submission 190135) | Saline water microbial communities from Sakinaw Lake, British Columbia, Canada - sak_2010_1_5_55m | ecosystem: Environmental > Aquatic > Non-marine Saline and Alkaline > Saline ... | reverse complement strand
TCATGATTGGGAAGAAGCAAATACAACTTACGAAAAAGAAAGTAGATCAATGGGGTTTCTTCCAACACAAAAAAGAGTTAGACCTCAAGAATATTTTTCTCATTAAATTTTCTAGGCACTAACATACCACTATTGCAGTTAATGCTTACGAATATGCAAAATCAAAATGCGATTTGGGTATGAAAATTTACAAGAAGAAATCTCTAGATCTTTATTATATATTTTTCCTATAAGAAAAACTTAAATATTAGAATTAACAATTAACCATTATGGTAAAATATTCTGCAGAAAAAGAAGCAAAATTTTTAAGTATCTTAGTAATTGTGGCAGGCATTATGCTTATTATTCTTGCTTTTCTCCCTTCAAATCTATATTCTCAAATTTTAATGAAAGTTATAATAACCCTCCTCATAGCCAGTGGAATTTCTTTTTGGTTTAGAACTAAAAGAAAAAAGTAAACTAATTTTTTAACGAAGCAAAGCAGTATTGGAAAAACTACAGAACACTCAAAAATTTTCTAAAGGAATTGTTGCCGTTTCTAAATGTAATATATTTCTTACAAAATCAAAAGATTTAAATAGTAATATATTTTTTACATTATTATGAATAAAAAAAATTACCTATGGAGATATGTATTTGCAGTTGTGTTAATACTTGCCGGGTTAATTCTTTCTTATCTAAACATTAGAAAAGCATTTTTAGTATTTTCTTCATTAGGGTCCTGGTTAATATATATTGGATTCATAATGTTGGCAGTTATAACATTACAATTAATATCTAATAAGAAAAGGCTTGTTGATGAAAGAATGCAATTTATCGCTACAAAAGCGGCGAGGATAACTTTTATTGGAATAATCTTATTCTCATTTATAATAATCATTTTAGATGGAATAAAATCAATAAATATTGCATATTCATATTTTATGAGTTATTTAATCTGTGGAATCCTTCTTCTATATTTAATTTCTTACAAGATTTTGCTTAGGTTTAATTAAAATGGAAAATAATATTGCAAAATTAAGAAAAAAGAATAAAATAACTCAACAAAAATTAGCGGACAAAGTTCATGTTACTAGACAAACAATTATCTCATTAGAATTTGAAAGATATAATCCATCTTTAGAATTAGCTTATAAGATTACTAAAGCATTAAAAAAAAGAAATATAGAAGAGGTTTTTAATCTTAAGAAAATTAATATATAAAAACATCTCAAAACCATACTAAAATATCCCAATCATCAATTAAAAATATAAAAAGCCCTTTAGATTATATATAAAATATTCAAAAATAAGAAGATACATATAAAACAAAAAAAATGTCATATAATATTGTAATTGGAAGAAATAAAGAAGACAAAATAAAATTTGGAGAAAAAGGATTGGTTTATATTGGAAAAGGTTATGTAAAAATGGGAAATTATGTTTCTCTTTCTAATAAGATTTGGTTAGACATTGTAAAAAGTCATGTAATTTTAATCTCAGGAAAAAGAGGATCTGGCAAGAGCCACAGTATTGGAGTTATTGCAGAAGAATTATCAAACCTCCCAGAAGAGGCTAAGAAGAATATTGCCCCCTTAATCTTTGATACTATGGGAATTTTTTGGACTATGAAATACAAAAATGAAAAAGATTTCGAACTTTTAGAGGAATGGAAATTGAAATCAAAAAATCTTCCATGCATTACTTGGGTTCCTGCAGGATATTTTAAAGAATATGAAAAAAGAGGACTCCCAGTTGACAGAAAATTTGCACTAGCAGTTTCAGAGATAGACATTGAAGATTGGCTCTCAATCTTTGAATTAAAAATGATTGAACCTATTTCAATACTTATTCAAAAAGTGATTACAAAATTAAAAATTTTGAAAATTTTTGATTTAGAGGATATTATAAATTTAATAAAAAAAGAAACAGAATCATCAGAAGAAACAAGAAATTCTGCAATTTCACTATTTCAAGCAGCAAAATCCTGGAAAGTTTTCGCAAAAAAAAATGAAAATCCAACAAAAATTAATGAATTAATTAAAGCAGGAAAAACAACCATCTTAGACTTATCAATATATTCTTCTGCTTCAATGTTTAATGTTAAAGCATTATTAATAGGATTAATTTCTAAAAAATTATTTAATCAAAGAACTTTGGCAAGAAAAAAAGAGGAGATTGATTCAATACAATATGGATTAAACAAACAAGAAAAAAGAGAACTGCCTTTAATCTGGCTTTTTATTGACGAGGCCCATGAATTTTTGCCACAATCTACAAAAACTCCGGCATCAAATGCTTTAATACAATTATTAAGAGAAGGCAGACAACCCGGAATTTCAATGGTTTTAGCAACTCAACAACCAGGGGTTATTCATAGAGATGTTATGACCCAATCAGATATTATTCTTTCACATAAATTAACAAATAAAAAAGATATAGAAGCTTTAAATGAAATAATGCAAAATTATTTACTTGAAAAAATTAATAAATCTATGAAAGATCTACCAGATCTAAAAGGAAGTGCAATTATTCTAGATGATAATTCAGAAAGATTATATTCTGTAAGAATTCGCCCAAGATTTACTTGGCATGGTGGTGATGCCCCAAGTGCAATAAAAGAAAAAAAAGAATTTTGAAATTCTTTTTTCTTAATCTTAAAATTAAAAGATTTTTTGTATTATTGAAACAAAACCTAATTCTTAATAGATTTTAAATCTCCAATAATTTTATAAATACTAAAATCTTAAAAATCTTATGCATATCAAAAAGAATCAAATTTTTACCTTTATATTTTTATCATTAATCTTAATTAGCTTTCTAAGTTTTATTAAACCTATTAGTGCTGAAGGCACATTTTTGACAGAGATTAGTCAAGCAGGCGAACCAATATTAACCTGGTTATTTGGTAATGTTTCTGGTACTAGTCCTCTTGGAGAATTTTTAGTTTTTAAATTATTATTCTTTTTCTTATTATTAACAATTACCTGTGTTGCAGTAAAAAGAGTTCCGCATTTTGGAGAAAATAATTTTGTTGTGGGAGTTATCTCAGTAATTGTTTCAATACTCGCAACAAGATACCTTGCTACAACAGCCCTAATTAATTTTATTTGGTTACAATATGGAGTTTTAGGAATTCTTATAACTTCCATTTTACCTTTTGCAATTTTCTTCTTTTTTATAGAAAGTTTTTCAAGTTCATTAATAAGAAGAATTGGTTGGTTAGCTTATGCAGGAATTTTCTTTTCCTTAACTTTTGTTAGATATAAAGATTTTGCAACAACTAGTTTTAATTATGCCTGGATTTATGCGTTTGTTGCAGTAATTGCTTTAGGCTTACTAATTTGGGATAAAGCAGTTCATTCTGTAATTAGTTATAGAAATATTTCTAAAATGAGCAATAGCCATACTAAAATTCAAATCATGGAACTTAGACATGATATGGATGAATTAAAAAAGAAAATCTTAAAAACTGAGGATCGGTCTGAAAGAGAAAATCTTATGAAACAAATAAGAAATAAAAAATATCAAATAAAGGCCCTTTTAAATTCTTAAAATTCTTTTCTTAAATTATAATTAATTATAAATTAATCTTGCCAAAAGTTTATTTAATAAAGATTATTGCTTTCTAAAAAAATTGTTTTAATAAATATAAATGAAGACAATTAGGAATATATTAAATTTAGATAAAATTATAAACAAAATATATTTAATTCTTTTATTAACTAAAATAAAAAATGAAAGAAAACAAAAGATATTCTTATGATCTTTTAGGAAATATTGCGATTATTAAAGCAGAAGCTTTAACTAAAAAAGAAAAATTAAAGAAAGCAAAAAAGATATTGGAAAATCCTAAGATTAAAACAGTTTTAGAAAAAATAACTAATGTGCAAGGGAGATTACGAACAATCAAAACAGAACATCTTCTTGGAGAAAAAACCTTAATTGCAAAATATAAAGAGAATAATTCTATATTCAAATTTAATGTAGAGACTTGTTATTTCTCTTCTAGATTAAGTGGAGAAAGAAAGAAAATTGCAGGAAAAATAAAGAAAAAAAATAATGTCCTTGTAATGTTTGCAGGAGTTGGTGTTTACCCAATTGTAATTTATAAATATATTAAACCTAAAAAAATAATTGCTATTGAGATTGGAAAAGATTGCTGTAAATATTTTAAAGAAAATTTAAAATTAAATAAAATTCCAAAAAGCAAGATTGAAATTATTCAAGGAGATGTTAAAAAAAAGATTAAATCAAATTTTGAGAAATTTGACGTTGTAATAATGGCAAGACCAAATTTAAAAGAAAGTTTTCTTAAACAAGGATTAGAAGCTTGTAAAAGAAATACTAGATTATTCTATTATGGTTTTTGCAATGCTAATGAAATCAGAGCATTAACAAAAGATTTGCGAAATCAAGCAGAAGAATTATCAAGAAAAATAAAATTAATAGAAATAATAAGAGCAGGAGACATTGCACCTTATAAATTTAGATATAGAATTGAATTTAAAGTTTTAAAGTAAAAAAACCCCTATTTTATTCTAAAAAAAGAATATTCTCAACCATAAAAACCTTTATAAATAAAGTTTCCCAAAGTTTAATATGAAAAAAGAGAGATCCCAAAAAAAGAGATTTGTTTTATCACTATTTTTACTAAGTTTATTTATAATTAATATAATTGTAGTAGGCCTTGTTTCTGCTGATGAAACTCAAAAAACTGAAAGAAAAACAACAATTACAAGGGTTACTAGCACAGTATTTAATCCAATTAGAGAGATGTTTGGTGGATGGCAAAGCGGAGATTTTAGTGTAGTTATAGCAAAATATTTATTCCTTATACTATTAGCACTTCTTATTTATGAAATCGCTGGGAAGGTTCCATTCTTAAAGGGAAAAATTGCAAGAGTTCCTGCTTCAATAATAATTGCTTTTTTAGGAACCGCCTATTTAACTCCTAAAGAAATTTATTTAATGCTTACATCTTATGGTGCTATGGGGCTTATTTTAGGAGCCATCATTCCATTTTTAATAATCTTCTTTTTTTCATTAGAATTAGGTAAAAAAGGCGGAGTAGCAAATAAATTTATTCAACAAGCTGTTTGGTTGGGTTTTGGTATCTTTTTAATATATAAATTAATCCAGGGTTGGTCTAATAATTATTTTGGAGCTCTTGAATTCTGGGCATATATTTTAATTTTGGTTGGCGTAGTAATCATGTTCCTTTTCCAGAAAAAGATATTAAAATTTATATTTAAAGAAGAATTAAAAGAAGTTCTTTCTGAAGGTAAAAGTGATTTGGCAGCTTCTTTAACTGCAGAGATAAATCGAAGAGAACAAAGATCACAAGAATTAAGTGGTGGAGCAAAAATAACCTTTGATAGAGTAACAGAAAAACTTAAAGCACGATTAAAAGAAGCATTAAAATAACTAAACTTTAAAAATATCTTTTTCTTGTTTAAAGTTATAATGAAAAACAAATTTATAATAATCTTTTTTATATTATTTATCTCAAGCTTTTTTGTAATTGCAATAAATTCTCAAGAAGGAGATTTGAATAATGGCTTAATAGATTCTCAAGGTTTTAATTCAGAAACTGGATTGCCAAAAGAATTTGGTCAATTTAAAAATATAAGTGATAAACTTTCTCAAGAAGAAGAAAGAAAAGAATATTTAGAACAAGAATGGACAAAATTACTTGCAAATAATAAGGTTTTTGGGCCTATCTTATTTTATACAAATAAAGTTTTTTCTTTTTTCAATCCTTTATGGAAATTAACCTTTCAAATTAATTTTTCTTGGTCTTGGGCATTTATTCTTTCACTTGTGCTTTTTATAACCCTTATGATATTTATTTATAGCCCATTAAAATCTTTTACTGAATTCAACCCAATTTTAAATCTAATAATTAGTTTTTTAGTAGTGGTTCTTATTGGAATCAGCAGAGCAATAAAACAAGTTATTGATCTTCTTATATATCTTTTATCTGATATTTGGAAATTGCTTTTATTTATAGTAATTGCTTTTTTTATTGTTTTCTTTTACAAAAAAATAATTAAAAGCTATGGTGATAAATTAAAAAAAGAAGCTGATGATGAAAAAACAGAAAAAAACAAAAAGATAATTGATGCTTATGCTGAATCTTCTAAAGATGCTTTAGGTTTGCCTTAAATTTAAAGAATCAAAAATTTTATTTTAAAAATAAAATTTCTCAAAATAAAGTTTTCTGGGCTTTTTTTTTCTTTAATTCATCTAATTTTTTTAATTGATTTTCGATTCTCTCTTCTGCAAAATCATGTTTTAAAAGAATTTCTTTTATTTTTTCTTTGTTTATTTTAGGAAATTCAATAGAGACATTTTTTTCTATTTTGGGATTATTAATTTCTTCATAAATTTCTTTCCAATCGAAATTCATTTCATATCTTTCATTATTTTCAATTTCTTCAAAAATCTTTTCCTTTGTTTTAAATTCTCGAACTAATTTCAAAGATTTTTTTGGCCCTAGCCCCTTAATGCCAGAGGGATTATAATCTGTCCCACATAAAATCCCTAAGCAGATTAATTGCTCTTGATTAATTTCTAATTCTCTGAGAACATTATCCAAATGAATTATTTGTGGAAAAACTTCTTTAAACCCATAAATTGTTCTTTTTTTACGAGCAAGACTTAAATTTTGAATTACTTTTGTTGCTCTAAACATTAAACAATCATAATCTTGAGAAGCTACTGCATAAAATTCTGAATTTTTGTTAACTAAATAACTTGCTTGAGCTTCCCCCTCTCCTGGAGCTTGCACAATTGCAATCCCCATTGCTTTTAAAAGTTCTTTACTTTCCTTGATCTTAATATCATTTAAATTAACATTCCTTTTAGAATATTTTCCCATTGCATCAATATCTTGAATAGATTCTGCTTCTTGATATTTTTGCCTTGCCCTTATTTTTGCATCTTCTCTTAATCCTTTAGTTGTTTTTTTTAAATCAGGTGCTTCACCATCAAAAACATAAATTAATTTAACGCCATTTAAAATTAAATTTAAATTTCGATAGAATAATCCGGACAAATGACTCGTGATCTCCCCTTGATCATCCATTAAGGGGGTTCCATCTCGCTGTCTTATTGTAGTTAAAAATTGGTAAAGAGTATTAAATGCATCAACAACAATTATTTTGTTCTTTAAATCTTTAAAACTGATTTCTTTTTTAGATATAATCTCTCCAATTTGTAATCCCATGAATTATTTAATTAAAAAATGTTAATAAAACTTTTTGTTTAAAATTAAAAATATAAAAAGCCCATTAAATTAAATATAACATGGAAATTAAATTTATCCCAATAGATTATGACTATTTTGATTGGAAAAGTAAAAGCTATGCTAAGATCATTGGTAGAAGTGATAAAGGCAAGAGAGTCTGTATAATTGATGCTTGTGAGATTTATTTTTGGGCAATTTTAAATTCAAATGTCTCTAGTAAAAAGATTAAACAAATGCAAAAGAAAATTGAAAAAATTGAAATTCAAAAAGGAACAAGGATTTCGCGAGTTTTAAAAACTGAATTATACAATAAGAATTATCTTGGAAAATCCTATAAAGCAATTAAAATTTTTGTGACAAATTTCAAGGATGCCCATAGTATCGCAAGTAAGATTGATTTTAAGGAAGTTTATAAAAGAAGAGAATATGATCTTACTTTTACAACCAAATATATTTTACAAAAAAAATTAAACCCACTAACTTGGTATCAAATCACTGGAGAATTATTAAATAATTCAGAAGAATTTGGGGGAATTGACTCTAATTTAGATGTTGATTTTTGTTTAAAAATCAAAGAAATAAAAAAAACAGAACAAATTCCATTCAAACCAAAAATCTTAGCGTATGATATTGAAACAGAAGGAATTGAAATGGGAAAAACCCCAATATTAATGATTTCATTAGTCGGAGAAAATTATAGAAAAGTTTTAACTTGGAAGAAGAAATCCAGGAAATCTTATGTTGAAACCTTTAAAGATGAAGAAGAAATGCTAGAAGAATTTGTAAAATCTATAAAAAAATATGATCCAGATATTTTAGTCGGATATTATTCAGATGGTTTTGATTTGCCTTATTTAAAAATAAGGGCTGAAAAAAATAAAATAAAATTAAATCTTGGATTAGATAATTCCCAACCAAAATTTTCAAGAGGCCGATTATTAACTGGAAAAATAAAAGGAATTACCCATATTGATCTTCTTAGATTCATCCAAACTGTATATGCTCAATATCTTAAATCAGAAACTTTATCTTTAAATGAAGTTGCCTTTGAATTATTAGGAGAAAAAAAATTAGATTTTTCTCCATTAAAACAAACTAAATTAAAAAACCCAAATTGGGAAGATTTTTTTAAATATAATCTGCAAGATTCTATTCTTGCATATAAATTAACTGAAAAACTTTGGCCAGATTTGCTTGAACTCACAAAAATAGTTCAAGAACCATTATTTAATATAAGTCGGGCAGGTTTATCTAATTTAGTTGAAAATTATATTATCCATAATTTAAGTAAATATAATGAAATCGCTGAAAAACATCCCATTCATGAAGAAATAGGTAAGAGAAGAGAGCAAAAGAGGGTAGAGGGTGCTTTTGTATTTAGACCAATACCAGGATTATATGAAAATCTCGCAATATTTGATTTTACGTCAATGCATACAAGCATTATAGTCTCTTTCAATATTTCAAAGGCAACCCTATTAGAAAAAAAACAAAAAGATTCTTATGAATCTCCAGAATTAGAATTTGAAAATAAAAAAACAAAATTTTATTTCTCTAAAAAACCAGGATTTTTCCCATTAATATTAAAAGAATTATTTGAAAAAAGAAAGAGATTTAAACAAGAATATAAAAAAAATCCAAATCCACTTACAAAGGCAAGAAGTAATGCTTTTAAATTATTATCTGCATCTATCCATGGTTATCAAGGATTTTTTGGTGCAAGATATTATTCTTTAGAGGCCTCTGCTTCTGTTTTAGCATTTGTAAGGAAATTTAATAAACAAATAATTGAAGAAATGAATAAACAAGGATATAATTCCATATATGCAGACACAGATAGTGTTGCATTTAAATTAAACCAACATACAAAAAAACAAACACTAGATCTTTTAGAAAAAATTAATCAACAACTTCCAGGAATAATGGAATTAGATTTAGAAGATTTTTACAAACGAGGAATTTGGGTTACAAAAAGGACTGGAGAATTTGGAGCTAAGAAAAAATATGCTTTAATAAATAAAAAAAATAAAATTAAAATTAGGGGTTTTGAAACAGTAAGAAGAGATTGGTGTAATTTAGCAAGGAAAACTCAAAATAAGATTCTTAATTTGATTTTAACAACTGGAAATGAAAAAAAGGCTTTGACTTATATAAAAAAAATAATAAAAAAAATTAAAAATAGAGAAATTCCCTTAGACCAACTTTTAATTAAAACTCAATTAAAAAAACCATTATCAGAATATAAGTCAATAAATCCGCATGTAATGATTGCAAAAAAAATGCAAGAAAAAGGAATCCCAATTGATGTTGGAAGATTAATTACATATTATATTTCTGAAAATAAAAATAAAAATAAAAGAGAGCTTATCAGAGAAAAAGCAAAACTTCCTGACGAACCTGGAAAATATGATATAGAATATTATTTAAATAATCAAGTTCTTCCCTCAGTTGAGAACATTTTTGAGGTTTTTAAAATAAATATTAAAGAATTTATTGAAGGGAAAAAACAAAAAAAATTATCTGAATTTTAAAATCATTAATTTATTAAACTAATTTTCAATCATAATTCTATGCAATATCATCCAAAACCAATTTTTATAGAAAGAATAAAAAAACTATTAGATAATGAAGAAGATGTTCAAAAATTTTTTGAACTTGCAAAAACAAAACCAAAAAAATCATTTAGGGCAAATACTTTAAAAATTTCTCCAGAAGAATTAAAAGAAAGATTAATTAAAAAATCTTGGAAAATATCTCAATCAATAAAAAATCATCCAGAAATTTTTACAATTGAATCTCAATTAAAACCTGGGGAAATTGGAAAAACAAAAGAACATATTTTAGGGTATTATTATATTCAAGAGATCACAAGTATGATGCCAATAATTGCTTTGGATCTTAAACCAACAGATAATTTTTTAGATCTTTGTGCTGCTCCTGGAAGTAAAACAAGCCAAGCTGTAGCCCTAATGAAAAATCAAGGAATTATAATTGCAAATGATGTCTCAATCTCTAGAGTTTCTATTCTTTCATCAAATCTAGAGAGAATAAATGCAACTAATTGCATTATAACAAAACATGAGGGAATACAATTATGTGAAAGGTTAAAAAAATTTCCTAATTTGACTTTCAATAAAATTCTAGTTGATGCCCCTTGTTCTGGAGAAGGAAATATTAGAACTTCTCCACGAACCTATTTAGAATGGAGTGAGAATCTTTTAAAAAGATTGGGCAGGAAGCAAAAAAAAATAGCCTCAAAAGCCTTAGACTTATTAGAAGACGGGGGAGAAATGATTTATAGTACTTGCACATATGCTCCTGAAGAAAATGAAGAAGTTATTCAATATTTACTTGAAAATCATAAAATCAAAATTGAAGAAATTGCATTGCCTATTAAATCAAGACCAGGACTTAGTGAATGGAAAAATAAAAAATTTTCAGATGAATTAAAAAAAGCGCATAGGATTTATCATCATGATAATGATTTAGAAGGATTTTTTTTATGCAAAATAAAAAAAATTAAAAAGACTTAAAAAAAATAAAAATATGAAAAATTTATAAAGACAATATGAAAATCTTAAAATCCTCAGAAAAAAAAGGAATATTAAATAAATTAAATGAACAATATGGAATCTCAAAAATTCCTTATTTAATTTTAAAATTTGGAAAAGAAAAATTAAGAATTTATTCTGGGACCCTCCCTCCTAATGAATTAAAAAAATTAGATAATTTTATAAGAATAGAAAATGCCGGTATATATTTCGCTAAGCAAGAAGGAGAAAAAATTCGATTGACTTTAGATGGAATCCAAAGTTTTAAAGATCAGATAACAAAAAATATCTTAGAAATAAATGACCAACAAGCAAAAGAATGGTTAAAAGGAAATGAACTTTATATTAAAACTGATAAAAACTTTAAAATTATAAAAAATAATGAAGAGTTTATTGGCTGTGGAAAATCTAATGGGGAAAGAATAACTAATTTTGTTCCAAAAAACAGAAGAGTAAAAAATTAAAATAAAGAATTAAATGACTAATTGAATAACTAATTAAACCACTAACAAAATAAATAATAAAAAGAAAATAAATAATAAAATGAACGAACAAGAAATTAAAAATTATAAAAAAGCTGGAGAAATTTTAGCAAAAGTTAGAGAATATTCTAAAAAGATAATTCAGCCAGGAGAATTACTCTTAAATATTGCTAAAAAAATCGAAAATAAAATTTTGGAATTAGGAGGAGAAATTGCATTCCCAGTGAATCTATCAATTGATGAAGTTGCAGCGCATTATCATCCAACATTAGAAGATAAAACAATAGCCCAGGGACTTTTAAAAGTGGATTTGGGTGTTCACATAAATGGCTATATTGCAGATAGTGCTTTTTCATTAGATTTATCAAAAGACAAAAAATACACTAAATTAATCCAAGCAAGTGAAAAAGCCTTAGACCATGCTTTAAATATATTAAATAAAAATCCAACCTTAGATAAAATTGGTTCAATTATAGAAGAGACAATTAAAAAATCTGGGTTCTCTTCTATTACAAACTTATCAGGACATGGATTATCTAAATATGATTTACATTCAGGCACAGTTATCCCAAATTATTCAAATAAAAACTCAAAAAAATTACTAGAAGGAGCTTATGCAATTGAACCTTTTTCAACCACAGGCAAGGGGGAAGTTTATGAAGGAAATCCCAGCAATATTTATGTATTAATTGAAAAGAAAAACATTAGAAATCCTAATTCAAAAAAAATCTTAAATTATATAATTGAGAAACATAAAACACTCCCATTTTCTTTAAGAGAACTTCAAGAAAAATTCGGGAAAATCGCAAAACTTTATTTAAAAGATCTGGAAAAAAATAAAATAATTTATAATTTCCCCCAATTAATTGAAAAATCCCATAAACCTGTTGCACAATCAGAACATACTTTTATTAAACTATCTGATAAAGAAATAATTATAACTACAAAATAAGTTTAAACTATCCGTGCTTATTTTTAATCAACCTTTGTATTGGTTTCTTTGAAGTTTCTTTAAAATTTTTCTTAGAACCTATTTTAGAACTTTTTTCAGGAGTTTTTTCAGGAGTTTTTTCAGGAGTTTTTTCAAATCCTTTTTTAAGTGGTCTGCCTAAAGATTTTAAAACTTCCTCTAAAGCATCATCAAAATCTCTTTTGGTTATTGTTAATTTTTCTTTTTTATCTGATTTATAAACTCTTTTAATAGCATTAATTCCTGCATTTCTACAGATTTCTTCAATATCTGCTCCAGTCAATCCATCAGTGAGGATTATATAATTTAATAACTTTAAATCTTTAGCTAAAGGCATTTTTCTTGTATGAACTTCAAATATTTTTTCCCTGGTTTTCTTGTCTGGAATTCCCAATTCGATAATTGAACTAATTCTTCCAGGCCTTAATAATGCTGGGTCAATTAAATCTCTCCGATTTGTTGCAGCAATGACAATAACTTTCTCTAATTCTTCAACACCATCTAATTCTGTTAATAATTGATTCACAACTTTCTCTGTAGAATCACTAAGTGAACTCCCTCTATGTTTTGAAATACTATCAAATTCATCAAAGAAGATTATTGCTGGAGCTAATTGTTTTGCTTTCTTAAATATCTCTCTTACATGTTTTTCAGATTCCCCAACCCATTTACTAATTAATTCTGGTCCTTTAATTGAAATAAAATTTGCATTTGATTCTGTTGCAACTGCTTTTGCAAGAAGAGTTTTTCCAGTTCCTGGAGGCCCAGTTAATAAAACTCCTTTTAATGGCTTTATTCCGGCTTTAGAAAATAAATCTGGGCACAAAAAAGGAAGCTCAACAATTTCTCTTAATTTTTCTTTTGCTTTTTCTAAACCACCAACATCACCCCATAAAACATGTGGTTTATTTATCAAAATTTCTCTCATTGCAGAGGGTTCTACCATTTTCATTGCTTCAATAAAGTGGTTCTTATTTACTTTAATATTATCTAAAATTTTTGCTGGGATTTTTTCTTGTAAATTTTTTAATTCTAAAAAATACGGTTTTATAGATTTTAATGCTGCCTCTTTTGACAAAATTTCTAAATCTGCTCCAGTATACCCAATTGTTTTAATTGCAATTTCATCAAAATTAACATTTCTATCTAAAGGCATACCACGAGTATGAATTCTTAAAATTTCTTTTCTTGCTTTTTCATCTGGGGGATTTATTCTAATTTCTCTATCAAATCTTCCAGGTCTTCTTAAAGCTTCATCTATATCCTCTGGGCGATTTGTTGCTGCCATAACCACTACCTGCCCCCGAGATTTTAAACCATCCATTAATGTTAATAATTGAGAAACAATTCTTTTTTCAGTTTGGTCTATTTCACCACGCCTTGGTGCAATTGAATCAATCTCATCTATAAAGATTATTGAAGGCCCATTTTTTTCTGCTTTCTCAAAAATTTGCCTTAAATGCTTTTCAGATTCTCCATAATACTTAGACATAATTTCTGGTCCAGCAATAGAATAAAATCTTGAATCAGTTTCTGTTGCAACTGCTTTTGCAAGAAGAGTTTTTCCAGTTCCAGGAGGCCCAGTTAATAAAACTCCTTTTGGAGCTCCAACACCTAATTTTTGAAAAACCTCTGGATGTTTCATTGGTAATTCTACCATTTCTCTGATTAATTCTATTTCATTTTTTAAACCCCCAATATCCTCATAAGAAATTCCAGTGGTTTTTAAATCACCAGAATAAGCTTCATTTGAAATAATAATCTTTGTAAATGACTTTACAATAACATATCCTTGAGGATTTGTTTTAGAAATAATATATCCTAATCTATTTCCAAAAACATCAATAATTGTTTTTTGATTTCTAGTTAAAGGTTTATCTAAAAGTTTTGTGTGAAAATATTCTGTTGGATCGTCACTGAATTTTACTTCTTGCAATGGGGAAAGAGTAATTGATTTTGCTTCAAATATTTCAATAGGTTTTACAAAAATTTTATCACCAATAGAAGCCCCAATATCAGAACGAGTTGTCCCATCAATTCTAATAACTTTTTCATTATCTTCATTGATTAATCTCATTGCTTTAACTGCGATCTTATTCTTAAAATTGATTTCAACAATGTCCCCTGAAACTAATTTCAGAGAATCTAAAATTTTAGAAGAGACTCTAACTATGCCTTTATCTATATCTTCTTGTAAAGACTCAATAACCTCTAATTCTAAAACATTTTTCTTTTCTCTTTCTCTTTTATCTTTTTTTGTCATTTTTTTTATATTTCTATTTTCTTTTTATTTTTTGTTCTTTTTATCAAAAGAAATTTCAAGAATCCCATTTTTTACAGTATATGCAAATTTTTTTGAATTAATAAATTTGGGAATGATTTTTTTAATAACTAAATTTTGGGATAATTTTTGTGATAAATAACTTTGTATATTTTCTCTTTCATCAATTTTTTTATTTAATTTAATTTCTAATTGTCTATTTTTTATGAAAACTAAAATATCTTTCTTTTCATATCCTGGGAATTCAAAAATAATATAAAATTTTTTAGGACCCTCTATAAAATCAATAATTCGCTCTTCTTCTTCCCCATCAATAATCTTCCTTTCAAAACTTTGCTCAGGCTTATCAGATGCATTAGTTTTATGACTAAAAAATTCCCTTATAATTTCTTCAAATGGATCGTCATCAAAAAAACTCATTTTAACCTAAATAATTTGAATCATCCTCCAATGCAGATTTTGTAGCCCTTAAATAATTCTGTTCTATCTTTTCATATTTCTTTACATCATTCCTGGTTACAGATGTGCCAACTTTTTCTAATGCTAAAAGGAAATATTTCATTTTAACTTCTTTACTTTCCATATCATCCCTTAAACACAACATTCCAGCCTCCCTAACTAAAGCTTCAATATCTGCACCAACAAATCCCTCAGTTCTATCAAGAATAGTTTTTATTTTAATATCCTTTGCTAAGGGCATTTTTTTTGTGTGAATATTGAAAATTTTCTCTCTACCTTCTCTTGTTGGAGCAGACACTAATAAAATCCTGTCAAATCTCCCAGGCCTTAATAAGGCACTATCTAACATATCTGGTCGGTTTGTTGCACCAAGAACAATTACATTTGATAAATCTTCTATACCATCCATTTCTGCAAGCAATTGATTTAAGACTCTTTCTCCAACTTTTGCCCCATGTTCTAATCCCCTTTTAGAAGCAAGAGAATCTATTTCATCGAAAAAAATCACACAAGGAGACACTTGCCTTGCTCTTTCAAAGATTTTCCTCACACCTTCTTCAGATTTTCCAACCCACATACTTAATAAACTTGGACCTTTAATTTGAATAAAATTAGCTTCAGATTCTGTTGCAACTGCTTTTGCAAGAAGGGTTTTTCCAGTTCCTGGAGGCCCATATAATAAAACTCCTTTTGGAGGCTTTATTCCTAATCTTTTAAAAGACTGAGGATATTTTAAAGGCCATTCAACAGATTCTCTTAATTCTCGCTTTACCTTATCTAACCCACCAACATCATCCCAAGCAATATTAGGATTTTCGACTAATACTTCCCTCATTGCAGAGGGTCTAACAATTTTCAATGCATCCTCAAAATCTTTTTTTCTAACTCTTAATTCTTTTAAAATTTCTTCAGATATTTGCTCGTCTTCTTTTAATTCTAATTTTGGAAGCAATCTCCTTAAAACAGCCATTGCAGCTTCTTTTGTAAGTGCTGCAAGATCTGCACCAACAAACCCATGAGTAACTGCTGCTAAAGTTTCTAAATTAACATCTTTAGTTAAAGGCATATTTCTACTATGAATTTTTAAGATTTGCAATCTGCCCTTTTTATCTGGGGCTCTTATCTCTAATTCTCTGTCAAATCTTCCAGGCCTTCTTAATGCCGGATCTAAAGAATTTACCCTATTGGTTGCACCAATAACAATTACTTTTCCACGAGATTTTAAACCATCCATCATAGTTAATAATTGAGAAACAACCCTTCTTTCTACTTCTCCGCCCAAATCCTCTCTTTTTGAAGCAATAGCATCTATCTCATCTATAAAAATAATACTTGGTGAATTTTTTTCTGCTTCATCAAAAATAGCTCTGATCTTTTTTTCAGATTCTCCATAATACTTAGACATGATTTCAGGACCATTTAATAAAATAAAATTAGCTTCAGATTCTGTTGCAACTGCTTTTGCAAGAAGAGTTTTTCCAGTCCCTGGAGGCCCATGTAATAAAACCCCTTTTGGAGGTTCAATTCCCAATCTTTCAAAAAGCTCAGGATGTTTAAGAGGAATTTCTACCATTTCCCTTATTTTCTTTACTTCTTCAGTTAATCCACCAACATCCTCATAAGTAATTTCTGGAACATTTTCCTCTGAAACTTCCACAGGTTTATTGCTCAGTATAACCTCTGTGTTTTCAGTAATAATACAAGCATAATTTGGATTTGTGCTTGTGATTAAAAATCTAATTTGCTGTAATCCTCCAAAACCCATTCCTCCTAAAAGATTATTTAAATTTCCAAAAACTCCTCCAAGATCCCCAAATTCTTCTCCTAGAATATCCATTCTTCTTTGAACCCCTCCAAGGACAACAACATCCCCTTTTATAACTGCCCGTCCTAAAAGACTATTTTTTAAATCTCCTTGAACAGTTAGTCCTTTTTGTGTTGGCGCAATTATAATTTTTTTTGCTTCTTTCACATTGGCTTTTTTAACAATTACATTTTCAGAAACTCCAGTTCTAGCATTTTTTCTTATAATGCCATCTATCCTAATCATTCCTTCACCTACGTCTGCAGGATATGCCCTATCTGCAATTGCCACAGTTTCTCTTCCACCACAAATCACAACAACATCCCCTCTTTTAATCTTTAATTGTTTCATTATTTCATAGTCTATTCTTGCAATACCCTTATACGCATCATCTTGTTGTGCTTCTGCAACTCTTAATTTAACTTTCTTTTCTTCATTCATTTTTATTGGTTTTTTTCATTTTTTATTTTTTTATTGCTAATTTTTGATTTAATCCTTTTTAATTTAACCTAATTATTCATTATTAAATCTATCTTTAATAACTTTTTCTGGGGGTTCATTAAAAGTCAAACTGATTTTATTAAATCCTTCAAAACACAAACGAACCATATCATCCATAATTTTTTCCTGCTCTTTAATAAAATTAACAATTTCTCTAGGAATAGAAACTGCATAACTATTTCCAACAAATCTCATTTTTACATTAAATTTTTTCTTTTTTAAATTAATAAAATTAA
>Ga0268278_1000996_pt1 | contig 17548 bp, 10 predicted proteins | sample saktaG_3_FD_190135 | JGI IMG/M metagenome (GOLD analysis project Ga0268278, IMG submission 190135) | Saline water microbial communities from Sakinaw Lake, British Columbia, Canada - sak_2010_1_5_55m | ecosystem: Environmental > Aquatic > Non-marine Saline and Alkaline > Saline ... | reverse complement strand
ACACGAGATCCAGAGATTGATAGGAAGGTCGCTGCGCGCGGTAACAGACCTGAATGCATTTTGTGAAAGGACGATCTATATTGACTGCGATGTAATACAGGCCGATGGAGGCACGAGAACCGCGTCCATAACCGGTGCCTTTATAGCGTTGGTGGATGCCCTTCGCAGATTGAGAGAAGATGGTAAAATAAAAGAGTTGCCGGTAAAGGACTTTATATCCGCGATCAGTGTCGGGATTGTTGACGGCGAGGTTCTACTTGATCTTGACTACGAAGAAGATTCAGGAGCCGATGTTGATATGAATTTCGTAATGACCGGAAGCGGGGGAATCGTTGAGGTTCAGGGAACCGCTGAGGCAGAGCCCTTCAGCCGCGATATGCTGGACAGGATGACCGACGTAGCGACAACAGGAATCTCCGAACTTATAAAAAAGCAAAAAGATATCCTCGGAGAGATATGACGGCATTTGAGGTTTTATCAGTGACTGAACCTGAAAACCGGAAGATTGTTTTTGCCTCAAAAAACGGGGGCAAAATAAAAGAACTTAAGGCACTGCTTGAGGGGATGGATGTCAACCTTTTCTCACTGTATGACTATCCCGATGCCCCGGATATTATAGAGGACGGCGGCACTTTTCTTGAAAACGCTTTGAAAAAGGCGCGCGTTATCTCCGAATATACCGGTGGGACAGTCATAGCCGACGATTCGGGACTGGAGGTGGACTACCTGAAAGGGGCACCCGGTATTCATTCGGCCAGGTATTCAGGAGCAGGAGCAACAGATAAAAGAAACATTCGCAAGCTCCTGGCGGAATTAGAGAACGTTCCCACAGAAAAAAGGGGGGTGGCGTTCAGATGCGCGCTGGTTTTATACCGGCCAGACGGAACCTTCGAAGCCTTTGAAGGTAAGCTGGAGGGAAGAATAGCCACAGAGCAGGCAGGCAGTGAAGGTTTTGGCTATGATCCAGTGTTTATCGTATCTGAATACGGCAAAACAGTTGCCCAGCTTGATCCTGAGACAAAAAACAGGATCAGTCACAGAGCGGTGGCCTTTGCCAAACTCAAAAAAAGCTTGCAGAAATAAGTCGGATAATCTAAAACGCATCAACTTTTCCCGCCATTCGGGGCGTAGCGCAGCCTGGCAGCGCGCCTGCTTTGGGAGCAGGATGTCGCAGGTTCAAATCCTGCCGCCCCGACCAATAAAATCAATGAATTGTGTGTGGTTCGAGCCTCTTTCAGGTCTATCAGGTGACCCCGGGGACCTGTTGTTTTTGCATAGATTATTCTGACGTCATCCAGCTCAATTCGAAAATAACGAGGGACACTTCTTCGCTGATTTGATTCTATAAGACAGCTGCCAAAAAGGCGGATTGAAGATACAGAAAGGGCGGGATGATTATCCCGCCCTTTCTTATGAGATTCTCACCGCTCCGCAAAATCACGGCTTAAAGAGTGGGAACTCCCTGTGGGAAAAGTCGTCATAGACGGGCGTCATACTGAAGAAATTGTCATCGAAAACAGGGGCGCCGATTTCACCCATCAATATAGTTCCCGATTCTCCCAGGGGGAACATACTTTCGATCCCGACAGGACCCGTCACTCCGAACTCGACGCAGTGTGCGTAGGTGGAACGTGACGAGAAGGGGATTTCCCATACCAGTCTCAGCATATCGTGGTTAAATGTGATAATTCCCCTTTCATTATTGCCCCAGGGTCTTGCGCCCAGATCGCCAAGGACGTTGTCGAGCGCTTCAACAATTATTTCATCATAGGAGTTGTATGGTTTGTACCAGTCGTAGTTGTTCTCTATGCCCCCTGGCATAAGGCCGTGGAGGAGAACGTTGAAGAGGCGTATTTCTTTTTCTTCTTCAAGAAAAGGGCTGTCCAGCTCATCAAAAGTGAGGTTCAACACCTCATCGATCCACGCGTCCATGAGGACCCATGCGTCGGCGCGATCCATCCCTTCGGCCCACTCTGTATTGCCGCCGTCCACAAAATGTCCATCCCACGCCGCGAGAAGGGCAAGGGCCGCTGAACGATCGGCATTGGGGGCATCCGGGGCAGTATTCACCGCAGCGGTGAAATAATTAGACGCAAATTTCCAGGGATTTCCACCGTCTCCGAAGGAGTCCGTGGTGGCGATGTTGAGTGCGAGATTCCTTAGATCATCGAAGGTCAGGCCATTGTGTGCCGACAAGTAGTCATCGACCACATGGGCTCTGTTGAACGGGCCGAAGAAGTATGAGAGGTTATTGTATGAATTAGCGTAGCCCTCGTTCGTCTTGTTGTTCCAGCCACAGTAGTAACCCTGGCCGTTATTGCGATCGGTAGAACGGGGGATAAGGACGGCTGAATCCCATTCAAGCGGCGGCGCGACGGCGCCTTGCGGGAGTCGCCATTCACCATAAGGACGGACGGGGTCCCTTCCCGACATCCAGTACGCTATGTTTCCGTCCCTGTCCGCGTAGCAGAAATGCTGAGATAACGGCACAAGTTCTATGGCTGCCCCGAATTCATCCATACTGGTTGCCCGGGCAATGTCAAGATATGCCTTCATAGACTCGAACTCATATCCCCAGTGTGAGTATTTCCATGAGATTATGGGGTTTAAGGGGTTTGGTACATAGGTTCCCGGGTCATAGGGGATGGGATTGATGACCGGTCCATGAACGGTTCTCCAGACGGGCAAAACAACGTCGTCTCCGCCTGCCACGTGGATGGTCTCCATCCTGTTAAGTGTCACGTTCGAAGGATCTTCAAAATAGTAATCCACCGTATGGGCGTGCCCGACCTGCATGGACCAAGCGTGATGCGGAGTGCGTCCGATAACAATCGCGGGAATTCCTGTGATTATCATGCCTGAGACATTCAAGCCACCGGCCCTTATGGAACCCTCGCCGACAACGGAGGGAACGGTGAATCCCATCTGCGGACCCGAGTAGATAATAGGATTGCCATCCGCAGTTTTGCTCCCCGCTACGGTCCAGGCATAGCTCCCCATTTTAACATAGGCGTTTATCTTCTTCAGGTTTTCGTCAATCCTGGAGCGCATCTCTGCCATGCTTTTAGCAAGACCGCTGACGTCTGGGAATGACGGAGGGTTTTCCATAAGCGGGGATAGTCCTTTTTCCCTCGATTCGAAAAGCTTGACACCTCCGGGGATATAGGTCAGTGCATCGGGATCATTTATCCAGCGGAGGTCTTCGAACATGATCGCTCCTGTCGTCGGATAAAGGGTCATGAGTCCCTGGTACAATGCCGCGTTATCGAGCTGTCCCATCTTCTGCGCCTCGACATCAAAATTTCTCATCATCAGCGTCGCCCAGGCCAGGACATCCTTGTACGTCCAGTCCTCAGGCATAAATCCAAGGGCGGCAAATTCGAATGGAAGCAGGGAACGATAATCACGAATCTCGGCTATGCGCCTGTTAAAACCCGCCACATAACCGTTGATCACATCCTGAACCTCTTCATCCAGGGCATCAAAACCGTCCTCCAGTTCCTGGTCGGAATAGCCGGTAATGCGTACCAGAACATCCTGCTCTAACTGATCGGGGCCGAATATCTCTGCCAGCCTTCCCGTAGCGGCTCGTCTGAATGTTTCCGCCTGCCAGAGACGGTCGGTGGCGACGGCGTAGCCCATCGCGTCAAAGACATCATAGAGATTGTCTTCGTCGTAGCCGGTTATGAACCAGACGCCCCTGCCGTCACGGGTAATCTCCACCGTGGATTGTCGATCATTATCATCTCCGCCTGTTCCGATGATTGTAATGAATCCCAGGACAATAACGCAGGCTAGACCGACAGCGGTTGTGACTTTAAAAAATAAATTATCCCTTTTTTTCATAACCTGTTCTCCTTTCCATTGTAAAGGTTAGTATAATATATGCGAAGACGGTGCCGAGTAAGAAAGCGATGAGGTCGAGATAATCGAAGGTTCCGAGGCGGAAGAAGTTTGCCGTGTTCTCAAGGAAGGGAATCCCATCGAACCATGAGGGGATGAACTTCAGGGGTGTTGAACTGTATCTCTGCCCCATCTCAAAGGCGCCGTCAATTAAAAGCCAGAATAGACAAATAAAAAGACATCCTCTCTTGCGGGAACCGAGGATGCCCGCCGTTATCAGGATAAAGGAAAAAACGTGGGCAAATGCAGGAAAGCTGCTGCCGATATGACCGAACATGTTCGGAAATTTGTCGTGAAGGCTTATATCCTTCGCCCATCCGGCGAGGAAATATGCAGTATCAGGAGGCCGGTCAATGAGATAGACAAGGAGCCCGACGAGGAGCGTGGCGATACCGATAAGTATTTGAAGTGCGTTTGCCTTTGTTGAATGCATCGGGGGGATTGCCTCTTCAAAAATAGTGAAAGGTTAGTAAGATTGTAAATCCCGCCGTATATAAAATTAGACCTACAGCAACGCTCCCGGTGTCGGTGAATCAACTTTTCCGAAGCGGTGCAGCATGGTTGAAACGTGAAAGTGGTTGAAAAACTCGTCAATCTTGTCAAAAATACGAACATCAGCTTGAGTTTGGGAGGCGATCTTGATATGGTTCACACGAGCCCTTTCCTTTTGATATTATTGCGTTTTGTCACAGATTCACTATAAATCAAAAGACTGGGCTCTTCAAGTATTATTTGCTATAATATCAACATATTAAACCATATCACGCCTTGTATTTGTTAAACCCGAAAGTTGAGTCAAAATTTATACCCTGTCACTTTTTTGTCATCGTATACACGCCATCCCACCCGGTTTCCGGAGGATTTTGCTTTAATCTATCGCATCTCTTTATGTACAATTCGGATGGTGGGTCACCGTCACGGATCTCTATAGCCTTTTTAAAACAGGACATTGCTTCATCCCACTGATATTGCCTGTAATGTACCAGTCCTTCCTCAAAGGCACTGACAAAGCCACTCAGCTTTTCCGAATCTTTCCTTTCTCCCAATAGCTCGTATATTTTAACCGGAAGCGTTTTCCCTTTAACCCTGACGGAATCCAGTTCGCGGCAGAACAACGTATCCTTCACACTTTCGTAAGTAAATTCACTGATAACTATATTTGTACCGTACTCCTTATTTATCCCTTCCAGCCGGGAGCCAAGGTTCACGCTGTCGCCCATAACGGTGTAATCGAATCTCATCTCGGAACCCATGTTGCCGACAACCATGTCGCCACTGTTGACACCTATTCCAATGTCAAGCACCGGCCGCTCTTCATCAGACCATTTCTTCTGAAGTTTTTTCAATTCCTCCATCATTCTTATTGCCGTCATGCATGCCCTTTTCGGATGATCCGGCTGATCCAGCGGGGCGCCGAATACTGCCATAATGGCATCCCCCATATATTTATCGAGAAGTCCGTCATATTTAAAGACAATATCTGTCATGGCGGTGAGGTACTCATTCAACAAGTGGACAAGCTCTTCCGGTGTAAGCCTCTCCGAGACAGTTGTAAAACCCCTGATATCGGAAAAGAGTACCGATAGATTCTTTTTGTCCCCTCCCAGTTTGAGCTTTGAGGGGTCCTTCAGCATCTCATTGATGACCGACGCAGTCAAATAATACTGGAATGCACCCCTTATCTTCTTCTTTTCCCGCTCCTCCGTAATATATCTGTAAATGGTTATCCCGATATAGACTGTCAATATGGTAAATAACGGGTAGACTGTGTTAAGCCAGAGATTGTAACTGGAAAAAATAAACCGGTTTATCAAAACCCAGACGACAATTAAAGCTATAGCGAGTAAAAATCCGCTAACAGCCCTTGCCCGCGAAATGATAATCCCCATTATAAATCCGACCAGGATAATAATAAAAATATCAATCAGTGACGTCCATCCCGGTCGCCTGATAAAGTTCTGATGAAGGATGTTGTCTATCACCGTGGCATGGATACCTATGCCAGGGTAAGCAGTGCTGAAAGGTGTTACCCTCAGATCGTAAATTCCCGTTGCTGTAGCGCCAACCAGCACAATCTTGTCCTTAAAAAGGCCCGGATCCAAACGGTTGTGGATTATATCGGTAATAGAATAATGCGGGAAGGTTTTTGCCGGCCCCAGGAAATTAACGAGAATCCGTCCCGCTTCATCTGTGGGAATCTCTATGTCGCCGATCTTTATTCCCTCAACACCATAATCTGCTATTTTCAAGGAAAGCCCTAGTCTGTCCAGATACTGCTTCAGGACGGAAACCGATAATGGGGGATAAAAATTATCCCTGAACCTGATCACCAGAGGAGACCATCGATTTGCACCGTCAATATCGGAAAATGAGTTGAAATACCCACTACGCTCTGCCGCATCGGTGAGAGGTTTCACATTAGGTGCTGCAGAATACGCGTTTATGAGGTAATCTTCATCGAGCTTGCCTCTCATCTGAACGATGTCGTATTTCGATCCACTGATATATTCCTCACTACTCTCGATGTCTCTCTCTGAGAGGTGTTCCGCATCCTTTTTAGAGACGTAGAAAAAGTAACCAAGAGTCACATTCTCTGCCTGCTTGATAGATCGTGCAAGGATAAGATCTGTATTGGCCTCCTCCTTTTTCTCATCAAGAAATTTCAACAAGACAGGGTCTTTTAGTCCCATATCATTGATCTTTCTTGATAATCCCTCCAGGTCTTTAAGTGATGAATTTTCATCTGGCTCGGCAAACACAACGTCAAAACCGACACTCTTTGCTTCATACTCCTTCAGTTTATCTACAAGCAGCGCAATTGTAGTTCGTTTCCATGGCCATCGACCAAGTTCTGTCAAACTTTTCTCGTCAATAGCGGCAATTACTGTTTCTCCCCCTGGCGCTCTGGTGCCACGAGCCATAAAATTCAAGTCCAATGCCTTCAATTCCATGAAATGGAAGAAGGGGACTTTCATAATGTACATTGTAAGGGATAAAAAAATGACAAGGATGGTTATCTTTAGAGGAGACACGGAAAATGTCTTTTTTATCAGGGTTCCCATGTTTTTCCCGTTTACTTTTTACCCCCACCGGAGTTACCGCCACCGGAGTTACCACCACCGGAGTTGCCACCACCAGAGTTGCCACCACCAGAGTTACCACCACCGGAGTTTCCCCCACCGGAGTTGCCACCACCGGAGTTACCGCCATCCGAGTTACCACCACCGGAGTTACCGCCATCCGAGTTACCACCACCGGAGTTACCGCCACCGGAGTTACCGCCATCCGAGTTACCGCCATCCGAGTTACCACCACCGGAGTTACCGCCATCCGAGTTACCGCCACCAGAGTTACCACCACCGGAATTACCACCAGCGGATTTGCCGACACCTGAGTTACTACTGCCAGATGTCGGAGTTGCTCCTGTCGGAGTTGCTACTGCCGGAGTTGCTACTGCCGGAGTTGCTACTGCCGGAGTTGCTCCTGTCGGAGTTGCTCCTGTCGGAGTTGCTACTGCCGGAGTTGCTACTGCCGGAGTTTCTATTGTCGGAGTTGCTATTGTCTGTTTCTTGTCTATCTTTGCCTTACTCAGAGTTGCCTTTTTTAATTTGTCAATGTCTTTGGATCTCGCGGGAGCTACTTTGGGCGCTTCTCTGCCAGTCCGTGCTGTCATTTGCTGACCCGCTGTCAGAGTGACAACTTCGTCAGGCACATCTCTATTATAGGCATATCCTCTTCCTGTCACAAAGGCGGCGCCGCTCACCTCTTGCTCGTGATAAGCGAAGAAATCTGTGCCTCTCACACCGCAAACTGCTATTGGTGTATGGATCTCATACTTGCCTTTTTTCTTTTGAAAATCAGTGTCAAAAACAACCTTTACGATATTCCTGAGCTTTCCCCTTAAGAGTTTGATTACTTCACTGCTCTCGGAACCTCTCATCGCATAGTCTTTGACTTCTATGCGTGTTTTTGAGGCAAGACGGATGACGTTCCCGTCATGGAAGGTTACTTCTGCCCTGGCATTATCATGGGCGTATATAGCGTCTGAGACATTAACATTTTCACCCATTTTCGCCTGCCGTGATGCATCTTCATATAGACTTCGAATCTCAACGGTTCCGGAAATTTCTGTAAAAACTCCCACCGATTTCGCTGAAGCCGGCACAGCACTGATAAGTGACAAGCATATAACGATTGTTAATAGAATTTTTCTCATCTTTTTATCCTCTTATCCTCAGCGATGTTTGGCCAATATAAAGCTGAGGGGCGGGGTGTTTTGCATTAGAGTTCCACCCACAGATTAATAAAAGTAAAAAAAGCCTCGGTAAACTTACCCGTAATCCTGGAAAAATGCAAGTAATTATAGTCGCTATCACTCAGAAGTTATTTCCCTGCCTTGTAGCTCATTCACAGTTCAGAATCGCATTACTGAGAGACATAATCCATGGGCTCAATAAACCCACGCTAATAATTGTTGAAATTCCTTGATTATTTCAACTTTCAAGTTTATAGCTGAATGACTTACAAGAGGCCAATTCGTGAAAAAGTCGATATGCCTTTTACAAACAGAAAATGGAGTCATTTTTCCTTACATCCTGAAGGGAGGGAATCGTTATGGGTAAATTCAAGGAATACGACCGGTATGATGGACTCGGAATGGCTAAGCTCGTCAAAAAGAAGGATGTTTCCCCCGCGGATCTTTACGAAGAAGCAATAGGCCGGATAGAAAAGCTTAACCCTGAACTTAACGCGGTAATAAATCCAATATTCGACCTGGCGCAAAAAGATATTGAAAAAGGTCTCCCCAAGGGTCCTTTTACAGGGGTTCCCTTTCTCCTGAAAGACCTGATCGCGGCATATGCCGGCGTACCTCTGACCGGTGGAAGCAGGGCATATAAAAACTATATTCCGGATGAGGATTGTGAACTGGTAAAGAGGTTTAAGAAGGCGGGTCTCGTGATCATGGGGAAGACAAATTGCCCGGAATTCGGCCTTATGGGCGTCACGGAATCGGAGCTTTATGGACCCGCACGCAATCCCTGGAACACCGATCATACGCCGGGCGGTTCAAGCGGAGGTTCCGCGGCTGCTGTCGCAAGCGGTATGGTGCCGATGGCCTCGGGTGGTGACGGCGGCGGCTCTCTTCGTATTCCCTCGTCATGCTGCGCTCTTTTCGGTCTCAAACCGACACGGGGCCGTAATCCTACCGGCCCGGACCATGGAGCAATCTGGCAGGGCGCCGTTGTTGAACATATAGTCAGCCGTTCTGTCAGGGACAGCGCGGCCATGCTGGACGCTACGAGCGGGGCCGATGTGGGAGCCCCATATATCATTCCGCTGCCGGAGCGACCATATATGGAAGAGATCAAAAGAGCGCCCGGTTCTCTGAGAATAGCCTTTAATACTCACTCTCCACTCGATACAGAGGTTCATCCCGAGTGCGCAGGGGCCGTGGAAAAAACGGCTCAGTTCCTTGAAGAAATGGGGCACAAGGTTGAGGAGAATCGTCCGGATGTTGATGGTACAGCCCTGGCAAACAGTTACCTCGCCATGTATATGGGAGAGATAGCGGCCGATATAGAAGAGCTGGAGCCCATATTAGGCAGAAAAGCAAAAAAGGATGATCTGGAGGCACTGACATGGACCCTCGGACTGCTTGGCCGCACCTTTTCCGCGGGCTATTTTGTAAAACAGCTGCGCGAATGGGGTATGGCCTCCAGGGTGATGGGACGCTTTCATGAAAAATATGACATCTATCTTACGCCGACCATGGCGTATCCTCCCGTCAGGATAGGAGAACTGCAGCCAAAACCTGCTGAACGCGCTCTCTTGACATTAGTAAACTCAATGGGATTGGGGAAATTGTTAAAACTCTCCGGCATAACTGACAAGCTTGCGGTAGAGAGCCTGTCGAAGACCCCCTTTACGCAACTGGCCAACTTCACCGGTCAACCCGCAATGTCAGTTCCTCTTCACTGGACGGAAGAAGGTCTTCCATGTGGGGTCCACTTTATGGGGAGATTCGGAGACGAAGCGACACTGTTCCGACTGGCGGCCCAACTGGAAGAGGCGAAGCCCTGGTTCGACAGGAGACCTCCCTGTGCTTGAACTGAACAGCTAGCGCATTCCCCGCGGCTTGCGGGGTTAGCGAGCGCTGTTCAATTCAAATCTTGCCGCTACGACCATATTATTCCCCTCGTGTAATAATATAATCCTGTTCAGTAAACAATTGACTTTCCAAATCTTTATACTGAATATTATTGACAAATTGGGTCAAAAATGTTTTTAATCTCTCCGAGATTTCATCTTTGTCCGATCTCCTTATGAAATAGAGGCAGTATTTATGGAAGATATCCTGAAAATTCTGAATAAAATTGAAGCTCCTCTGATTTTTCTGTCGAAGAATCCCTATAAAAATCTTGCGGTTGTCAGAGATATTGAACGTACCATGTCTGGATTTCTTGATGAGTTAAAGTCTGCCTTTTTATCTCACCACGATGAGAATTCCGTGATGGAGATTCCTGAAGACGTTATAGAGGAGCTTCATAAAACATTCAGGGGATTTGATTCACTTTCCATATCCGACAAAAAGAAGCGCATTGATAACTCATTTGTCTATATAAAAGAGCTACAGAGCCCATGTTTTGGCCAGTCCCATCGGATACCGTCGGATACCGTCGGGATTCCAGATGATTCAACCATTCAAACCAAACAAAGCCTGAATGAATGCTTCAGGAAGCTTTCGGCAGATGTGCAGTATATCAAGGGTGTCGGCCCGAAAGTAGCCGCGCTGCTGGGCAGGAAAGGGCTTCGTAATGTGGAGGATATGCTCTACTTTCTGCCGAGGAGGTATGAAGACAGAAGACACATAAAGAGTATCTCTTCGGTGGGTATTGGCGTCCGCGAGACAGTGATGGGTACGATAATGGGCGTAGGGATACAGCGATACAGGAACAGACGTGTGCTTGAAGTGACTATCGATGATGGAACCGACCTGCTTACCGCAAAGTGGTTTCAGGGAAACTTCTCGTACCTCGGAAAGAAGTTCAAACCCGGGGAAAAGGTTATCCTGACGGGAGAGGTCAAGATATATCTCCTGGGAAAGGATATGCTGCACCCGGATTACGAGATACTGGATGAAAATGATGATGAACTTCTGCATTTCAAGAGGATTGTGCCCGTTTATTCCGAGACGGAGGGACTCCATCAGAAGTATATACGAAAGATAATGATGAGGGTTGTAGGCGATTATTCCCCCTGCATTTCCAGCCCTATCCCTGATGAAATATGCGGGAGAAACAATCTTGTTGATATAGATTATGCCATAAGAAATGTGCATTTCCCCGACCACGATCAGGATATAGCGGCGCTCAATGACCTTAGATCACCGGCGCGCAGGAGACTTGTGTTTGATGAACTTTTCTTCTTTGAGCTGGGAATGGCCCTCAAGAGAAAAGGACATCTGTTTGAACCGGGAATTTCTTTCGCGACGGGCGGTGCCCTGGTGAAAAAATTCTACGATATTCTTCCATTTGGACTTACAGGGGCTCAAAAGAGGGTCATAGGCGAGATAGAAGCCGATATGTCAAGGGCCTTCCCCATGAACAGGCTTCTCCAGGGAGATGTCGGAAGCGGTAAGACAGTCGTTTCAATGGCGGCAATGGTTGCCGCGTGTGAGTCGGGTTGCCAGGCAGCCGTCATGGCGCCAACAGAGATACTGGTAGATCAGCATTTTAACAACATCAGGAAATGGGCGGACCGGCTTGGAATAAAGGCGGCGATCCTTACCGGAAAGATGAAAGCGGCTGACCGCAAGAGGGTCATCAAAGGGATCGAATCAGGCGATACAGGTATCGTTGTGGGAACACACGCAATAATACAGGAAGGGGTTGATTTCAAGAATCTCGGGTTTGTCGTTGTGGACGAGCAGCATCGCTTCGGCGTTATACAGAGGGCCGCTCTCCGTGGGAAGGGAACAAATCCGGATGTCCTCGTCATGACTGCCACCCCGATTCCACGTACCCTTGCCATGACTGTGTATGGTGATCTGGATATATCTGTAATTGACGAGATGCCTCCCGGGAAGAAACCCATAAAGACAAAGGTTTTCTATGAAAAGGGTCGCGACAAGGTATACGATATAATACGCAGGGAGACGGGTAAGGGTAATCAGGCCTTCATAGTATATCCACTGGTGGAGGAATCGGAAGCGCTTGACCTGAAGGATGCTACCAGTATGGCCGCACATCTCCGGGAAGACATTTTTCCGGATCTTCACGTCGGCTTGATTCATGGAAGGATGAAGAGTACCGAAAAGGAAACGGTGATGGCTGATTTTAAGAATGGCGGTCTTGATATTCTTGTCGCTACCACTGTGATAGAGGTTGGGATAGATATTCCTACAGCTTCCCTGATGGTTGTGGAACACGCGGAGAGATTCGGCCTTTCACAGTTGCACCAGTTAAGGGGAAGGGTTGGAAGAAGCGGTCTGGAGTCTTATTGCGCGCTGATTGCACAGCACAGGGGCAGTATGGACGCGAGAAAGAGGCTGCGTGTAATGGAGCAGACAAATGACGGCTTCAGAATCGCCGAGGAGGATCTCCTGATCCGCGGTCCGGGCGAGTTTATGGGGACTAAGCAGTCAGGGCTTCCCGATTTCAGGGTCGCGAGCATACTGAGAGACGCCAGCACGCTGAACGAAGCGAGGAGAGAGGCGTTTTTGCTGGTTGATAAAGATCCCTACCTTGAAAAACCCGAACACGCGGCATTGAAAGAGGTGCTTATGAAAAGGTGGGAAACCCGGCTGGAGATTGCGAAAACGGGGTAGGTAAGTTTCGAACTACAGATATCGGCCATATTCCAGAGTTTTCTTGTGAATGCTGATGTGCATGTGCTCCTGAATGAGTTCCCGGCCGGTGTCATTGAACGGCAGGTACACCAGGGATGATTCTCCGACGGTAAAGCCAACCCGAGGAAGCAGAGGGAAAAGTTTTTCCTTGTTCATGATGGAGTCTGCGAGTGTAATCTTGAGGCTCTGCACGGCCTCGCTGTGTGGAAGTGTTACCGGGTAAAGATTCAACCTGGATACTCTATTGCCCGTTTCAAACTTTTCCTGAGATATTGTCAGCTGTTTAGACAGGTGCATATAGACCCTGGGTCTGATTTTAAAGGCGGGTATCCAATAGCTCATACTGCGGTTTTCCCAATCCTTCTGAACAACTTTTGGCTGATTTGTAACCCTGATGAAATCGGCATAGGAACGTATTTCCATTTCATTTTTTGTCTCGGCGGATATTTTCCAGAAAGGCAGATATAATGAACCCTCTTGACTGCCGGGTACGACATTAAAACTCACCTCTACAAACCTGCCGTCGGATGCCTGCCAGGCAGAGTCACAGTTACTACAGGTCAAAACCACACTATCCTTCTCTCCGTCCAGATCCCATCCGCAGTTGGGACATATGGTTGGGAAAAAAGTAACATTCCACCTTGGACACTTATCCATTAGCGGGGCAAGAACATCCTGATTAGCAGGCAGTGAAACGAGGGGCTGATTTGTTATGGCATCGAAGAACTTGTTACCTTCCATATACAGTGGCAAATAGATAAGGCTGAGCGCTTCACCAATATAGGCCCGGTGAAAAAACTTTCTTGAAACAAAGGCCGCCGTATGCACACCCGCGCTATCTAGGATCTCGTCGGATTTAAGAGTACCTGAGAGAATTGAACCGGCCATATTGTGGGTAACAAACTTCATTTTCATTGCCTGTGGCCGGAAACCAAGCGATAAGGGAATACCGATGAAGGGAACGCCAAGACGTGTAATGTCCACGACGCGGTAATCTATAGAAGCATTCTTGCAGAAAAAGACATTACCCTTGAAACGCATGTAGGGAACATAGATAATCTCTTTGCCCGGAGCCCTGTCAGGCAGTACAAAACGGAACATGTCACCGGCAAAGAGGTAATTCTTAACGCCGCAATAAGGACAGCGGAGCAGGCGGTTAGTTTCCTCCAGTTCCACGGGGGCGCCGCACTGGGGACACTCGTGTTCGACGATGAAAGGCATCTACTTTAACCTTTCACCACACTGATTACAGAAAACAGAATTTGTCAGATTTTCGTTGCCGCAGTGCGGGCAGAACTTCGGAGCCGGTTTTGCATCCGCCAGCTTACCACATCTGGGACAGAACCTGGCGTTTGGAGGCAGGTTTTTGCCGCAGTCGGAACACTGGTCAAAAACCAATTGCTGATGACCGCAGTGGGGACAGAATCTTGCTTCCTTTGGAATCACGTGTCCGCAGTCAGGACATTTCATTTCTTCCTCTGCCGCGGTACCGGCCTGTGCAGTCTGAGACCTGAACATATCCGCAAACATAGCCGGCATCATAAATCCCATTCCCATGCCCATGCCTGCACCGGCATCGCCGGTAGATCCAGCCGCCTTTTCCATTGCCATAGCCGCCTTCATTTTAACCAGTTTATCGAGATCCTTAATCACACTTAGACGGCTCTTGTCATCAATCGCTGTTTGAACTTCCTTCGGTGGTGTGATCGAACTTATATATAGATGATCCAGCCCAAGTCCGAAATGGCTGAAATCTTCCTTGAGCCTGTCCTGCAGGCCCTCTGAAAGTTCGTCATAACGTCCGGGCAGATTAAAGAGAGAATCGAGGTTCTCACCGAGATGATCATTAAACCTCGATATTATTACCTGCTTCAGATATTCTTCTATTTCTTCTGTTGAGTACTTGCCCATGGTACCGACGAGCGTATTGATGAAAAGTATTGGCTGGACCACACGGATGTTAAACACACCGTATGCACGGAGACGAACCAGACCGAGCTCTGAATCTTTAAAGGCCACGGGATCGCGCGTACCCCACCTCAGATTCGGGAATATCCTCATGTTGACAAAATAGACCTCTGCTCGAAGAGGACTTGTCATGCCCCAGGGAATTGCCAGAATTTTAGTAAGAACCGGTATATTTGCCGTCGTCAGAGTATGACGACCCGGGCCGTAGGCTTCGTACGATTTTCCTTTATAGAACAGCACTCCTATCTGGCTGTCACGAACAATCAATTGTGCTCCAAATTTGATCTCACCTGAATCTCTCTGCGGAATTCTGTGAACAAGCTCCTGTTCTCCTTCATGAAACCATTCGATGACCTCCAGAAATATTATATTATCAGCACCCATTCGCCACCTCCCGTTTTGCTGGTTTTCTCTTCGAGTTCTATACAGTAAGGAAAACAGATCAGGCAAGAAGTATTTCTTTTGCCTCGCCTGAACAGATTTCATTTTTTGTGATAACTTTAACCTTGAAACTTTTATGTAACTGTTATAGCAGTCTGCTATCAAATATATATATCGTTTGAGGGAAGGGGTTGTTGAAGTGGGTAAAGATATATCTGTAGGTCTGATCGGTTTCGGAACTATCGGCACAGGTGTTATAAAGCTGCTGCGGGAAAATGAGAAATTGATCCAAAAACGCCTGGGGGCAAGGCTTGTTATCAAAAATATAGCGGATGTCGATATTGAAACTCCAAGGTCGGTGCCGGTCGAAAGGGAGCAACTCACAACGGATGTGAATGAGGTCCTGGCGGATCCGGATATCTCCATAGTTGTGGAACTTGTGGGGGGTTGCACCCACGCGAAGACGTTTGTACTGGAGGCAATACTCAACGGGAAACATGTGGTTACCGCGAACAAGGCGCTCCTCGCCAATTATGGGGATGAGATATTCAGCGCCGCCGAAGATCAAAAAGTCAATATAGGCTTTGAGGCAAGCGTAGGGGGAACGATTCCCATTATAAAGACATTAAAGGAAAGTCTTGCTGGCAATAACATTGAATCCATTTTCGGAATCATGAATGGAACATGTAATTACATACTGACGAGGATGACCAGAGATGGCAAGGACTTCGGCTCGGCACTGAAAGACGCGCAGGATCTCGGATTTGCCGAGGCGGATCCAACTTACGATATCGAGGCTGTTGATACCGCGCATAAGCTGGCGATAATTCTGTCCCTGTCTTACGGCAAGCGCGTACTCCTTGATAATATTTACAGAAAGGGAATATCAGAAATAAGTCAGCAGGACATAGAATTTGCCAGAGAACTGGGATATACTATCAAACTTCTCGCCATCGCGATCAGAAGGGGAAATATCATAGAGGCGCGGGTACATCCGACCATGATACCCTTTGACCATATACTGGCCAGCGTCAACGGAAATTTCAACGCCTTCCATCTGATCGGCGATGCCTCTGGTTCTGTGTTCCTGTATGGACAGGGCGCCGGTATGATGCCGACGGCAAGCGCGGTAGTAGGGGATCTGATCGATATATCAAGGGATATTATGGCTGGAGCATGGAGGAGGGTTCCGCTTCGCTCCTACAGGGAAAACCAGATCGAGGACATCGACCTGCTCGGAATGGATGATGTTGCGACCAATTATTACTTCAGATTTTCAGCGGTTGACCGTCCGGGGGTGCTCTCCGCGATATCTGGAATCCTGGGCTCTCACAACATAAGCATATCCTCCGTCATCCAAAAGGAGAGAAAACTTGACAGGGACGCGGTGCCGGTTGTCGTCACAACATATAAGGCAAGGGAAAAAGATGTTCAAATGGCGCTGGAAGAGATAGACAGGCTTGACGTTGTGTTTGGAAAAACAACATTAATCAGGATCGAGGATGACGCGCTGAGATGAAATATATTGTTTTGCTGGGTGATGGAATGGCTGATTATTCCCTTTCCGAGCTGGGAGGGAAGACTCCCCTTGAATTTGCAGGCACTCCCAATATGGACAGAATGGCGAAGGGCGGCACCGTGGGATTGATAGATACTATTCCCGCCGGATTTACACCCGGCAGTGATGTGGCGAATCTGTCCGTGCTGGGATATGATCCAAAAAAGTACCATACCGGACGCGCGCCGCTGGAAGCGGCGAGTATGGGTGTGGACCTGGGTCCCGATGATGTAGCTTTTCGCTGTAATCTTGTAACCTTCGGTTCAATAGGGGGTGAAACCGTGATGGAAGATTTCACTTCCGGCCATATAACATCTGAAGAAGCATCTCTTATTATAGACAGTCTCAACAGGGAGCTCGCTTCGCCGGTTATTCATTTTTACCCCGGCGTAGGATACAGACACCTGCTGGTCTGCAAAGAGGGACTTGTCTCACTGAAGACGACTCCCCCTCACGATATTACTGGAAAGCCTATTCACAACTGGCTTCCAAAAGGGAAGGGTTCGGAAGAAGTCAGCATGCTCATGGAACGTTCGCGCGAAATATTAAAAGATCATCCTGTAAACCTCGCGCGCGCGTCGGAGGGCAAAAAAACCGCCGATTCAATCTGGTTGTGGGGAGAGGGGAGGGCGCCCAAATTGGAACATATGACTGCCAGATATGGAATAAAAGGTGGTATGATATCGGCTGTTGATCTCCTGAATGGGATTGGAGCCTACGCGGGCCTTGAAATCCTTCATGTTGAGGGCGCCACCGGTTATACAGATACAAACTACAGGGGAAAGGCAGACAAAGCCCTCGAGTATCTTACCGATGGTGATTTTGTATTTCTCCATGTAGAGGCACCCGATGAAATGGGACATGAAGGCAACATAAAGGGAAAGATACGG
>Ga0268278_1000995_pt1 | contig 17549 bp, 18 predicted proteins | sample saktaG_3_FD_190135 | JGI IMG/M metagenome (GOLD analysis project Ga0268278, IMG submission 190135) | Saline water microbial communities from Sakinaw Lake, British Columbia, Canada - sak_2010_1_5_55m | ecosystem: Environmental > Aquatic > Non-marine Saline and Alkaline > Saline ... | reverse complement strand
ACCGAGATATTTAATTCGAAGCTCTTCCAGATCCTTATCTGATCCGCAAGAAGGAATACTGCTTCTCGCTTCTTCTAAAATCTCGTGTATTTGTTCTTTCACGATAGCTTATTTTCCTAATTTTTTCTTCACGTCACCAACAATTTTTTCAAAAGCTTCAGGATTGTTTATCGCAAGTTCGGATAACATCTTTCTATTGATCTCGATCTTCAATTCCTTAAGGCCATTCATAAACTGGCTGTAACTCAATCCATGCTCGTGCACCGCGGCATTAATGCGGATGATCCACAATCTTCTAAACTCTCTTTTACGGGCTTTTCTGTCGCGATAGGCATACTGCCAACCCTTCTCAACTGCCTCACGAGCAGCACGATAGAGCTTTCTGCCACCTCTGTAACCTTTTGCTTCTTTGAGGATTTTCTTTCTTCTGTTTCTGGAAGCTACTTTATTTTTTGCTCTAGCCATAACAACTCCTTAAAAATGTAATATTTATGATGCTAACATGTTCTTCACACGTTTTTCATCGGCTTTTGCAACATATCCGCCCTTGCGTAGGTTGGATTTTTGATCAGATGATTTCTTTTCCATAAAATGACCGCGATACGCTTTATTTCTTTTGATCTTACCATTCGCTGTCTTTTTGAAACGTTTTGCCGCTGCTCTTCTTGTTTTTAGTTTTGGCATTATTAAAACTCCTTACTATGACTTTTACTGCTATGGTTCGCTAGCTTTGGATCTTTTTGGGTGAAACGAAACCAATGAGGAAACGACCTTCCATTCTTGGTTCCTGCTCAAAATCACCAAACTCATCAAGTTCTTCTTGAATTCTTTTGATCAGTTCCCAACCCATTTCTTTATGAGCCATTTCTCTTCCGCGGAATTGAATAGTGACTTTGACCTTATTTCCTTTTTCAAGGAATTCTTTGATGTGCTTGACCTTAAAATTATAATCATGCTCATCGGTTCTGGGGCGGAATTTGACTTCTTTCAGCTGTGTGGAATTCTGTTTCTTTTTTGCCTCACGAGCTTTTTTGGACTCTTCAAAAAGCAGTTTGCTGTAATCGATTATCTTGCAAACCGGTGGATTCGCATTCGGGGCGATCTCCACAAGATCCATTCCGTATTCTCGGGCTTTATCAAGAGCATCCTGGGTCGAAACGATGCCCAGAGCTTCCTTATCGGGACCAATCAAACGAACCTTTCTCGCAGTAATTTTTGCATTAATTTTTTTGTCGTTCTTATAGCTTTCCCGCTGTTTCCAGGGTTTAAACCGTCTATTTATTGCGATCTGACACCTCCAAATAAAAAAAGTGAACGACTGCGGTTCACTTTCAATATTTATTGAAATTATTTTTTCACCTTATCAACAGCCGTGGCGTCATAAGGTAGGAACTCGCAGTTCCTTTTATGGTGCTACTTATTTTTCACATATTTTGACAGTCAAGTTTTTGTGTTTGCGAAATTATCATACACTATTCCTTTTCTTTTTCTTGACGATTAAAGTCACGCTATTGTCTTGCTTCTATGAAAAATATTTTCATGCTCGTTGGTGAGCGCTCCGCAGATGTTCATGCTGCAGAAGTAATAAAGCAGCTCAAAAAGAAAGAACCCTTTCTTCATATTTGGGGTATCGGCGGTCCATTGATGCAAGAACAGGGATTCGAATCAATATTTCCATTTTCAAAATTTTCCATAATAGGTTTTGTGGAAGTGATCGGACATATTGGATTTATTATGAAAGTATTTCGAAAGCTCAAAACCGAATTTAAAGCCCGAAAGCCCGATCTTGCTCTACTTGTTGACTATCCCGGCATGAATATTCGCATTGCAAAGATTTGCCACACATTTGGAATACCTGTGCTGTATTATATCAGTCCCCAGGTGTGGGCGTGGAAAAAAAAGCGTATTCATAAAATTGCCGAATACTCGGATAAGATCGCTGTAATATTTCCCTTTGAAAAGAAACTTTACGAAGAAATTGGCGCTGATGTCGAATATGTGGGTCATCCTATAAGTGAAGAGATCATGATAACTCAAACAAGAGAAGAATTCGCCAAAATATATTCTTTGAACTCACACAAAAAATGGATAGGATTTATACCCGGAAGCAGGAATGTGGAAATTAAAAGAATCCTGCCTGAAATTACCAAAACAATCATGAACCTGAAAAATATTTATAATGATTCTTATGAATATCTCATCTCTCAAGCTGACTCTGTGTCCGGTGAATTGTTTCAAAAAATACTCTCCCCTGTAAAAAATGATGTGGCGATCATTCATGATACTCACCCGCTCATGAAATTCTGTAAGATCGTGGTGTGCAAATCCGGAACCTCTACATTGGAAACCGGCTATCTTGGAACACCAATGGTAGTCATATACAAGACTTCTTCCCTTTCGTATCTTATCGCACGGGCTTTTATTAAGATAAAGATGATCGCTCTTGCGAATATTGTGATCGGCAAAAAAGTGGTGCCCGAACTCATTCAACAAGCTGCTTCTGCCGAGAACATCACAAAAGCAGTTCGCCTATTTCTTGAAGATGTGACCTCCTATGAAAATACAAAAAGTGAGCTCCGCATCATAAAAGAGAAACTGGGAAAATTTAACACGTCTGAAAAAGTTGCATTCGTTGCACTATCCATGATCCATGAAACGTAAAAGACTTCTTCATCTCGTCGAAAAATTTGGTCCCTCGATCATCAAACTTCTCATGGGGACGCTGCGAATCAAGGTGTATAATAAAGAAAATCTATCATTTGCAAGAGAATCATACGGAAAAGTGATTTATACTTTTTGGCATAACAGGATGCTCATTCCTGCTTATACACATAGAAATCAGCTTGTTCATGTGCTCATTTCTCAGCATCAGGATGGTGAATATATTGCCAGGGTCATAACCGGGTTAGGATTCGGCACTATCCGCGGCTCATCGCGTCGTGGAAGAGTGAAGGCGCTCAAAGAAGCCGTTGCAATTTCAAAAGAATATGATATTGCGATCACGCCGGACGGTCCGACCGGTCCCAAAGAAATCGTGAAAGACGGCGCACTCCTCATTGCCTATAAAACCGGTAAGCCAATAATTCCCGGAATTTTTATTATGAAATCAAAGTGGCAACTGAATAGCTGGGATAATTTTATGATCCCCAAACCCTTCTCTCCTGTTAAGATGATCTATGGCAAGCCGATTTTAGTAAAATCTAAATCCGAAATTCCGTCAAAAAAAGTTGAACTTCAGAAAGCTTTAAAAAATATGTAAGACCTGTATAAGTTTTACAATAAAGAATAGAATTACAATCCCACTTCCCGTCACGATGAAAGCTCTCACCATTTCCGGGGTAAAAAACGATCCCTTATCTTTTTCATTTTTTCTGCTTCCCTTAGATGGCTTCGCATGGGGTCGTTTCACAACAGACATAATACGGAACTGCTCTTTTTTTAGCCACACAACCTCTCCTTCGGGAGTTCGGAAAGGATACAAGCCTTTTCTTCTTTTATGATAAAAGTCCTTCATGTCCATGCCGGAGCGTTCGGCATCATCCTTAAAAATTCGATACAAAATTTCATTATCAGTACTCATGGGGTTTGTTAAATAAAGTCAGGTGAAATTTGTCAATAAATAAACTCTGGGTGAGTATTTACAGAATTTATCTTATGATCACCATTTTCTTGATCGTTTCCTTTTTATCGGCAGTAAGTTTGTAGAGGTAGATACCGGCGCCTACTTCCTTACCTCTGTTATCTCTGCCGTCCCAGGCTACAGAGATGGAGCGATGTGGCGAAGAGATGATGGGGAGATTGCGCACAAGCTGTCCTTTTATGTTGTAAATTCTTATCTCCGCCTGCCCCGGCGTATCGTAGAGAAGCCGGGTGGTTTTCAGGAATGATATTGTGGTTGATTCCGTGAAAGGATTAGGATAATTATGAATCAAACTTTGTTCCGGCATCTCGGGTTCATGAACAGAATATACAGGAGCATCATATTCATATACTCCCATATCTATTATTGCAATCCCATCTCCATTTCCATCCCATATACGCACATGACCATCAAGATCCCAGGGTGGTATGGAAAGTCCAACTGTATCAGGATTTCCTGTATCTACACAAGGTGAATACTCAGAAAGATGATAGAGGGTGTCTGCAAACTGCGGATAACTATTTATATTATTACTACCTGGACCACTCCATCCACCACGCACATCAGAGTAATACACTTTTACCGCATCATCTCCTGTCCAATACTCGATTATCTCACCATTGCTATTATTCCAGACGATACTATTGTATAAAACAGCTTCAGCTTCAAGCTGGCACATAAGACCTCCCCCCAATCCATCAGTCGAGTTATCACATATCGTTACATTTCTTGCTCGTAGTATAGGACCATCAACAATATTAATACCACCTCCCGAATTCCATGCATAGTTATTTGCGATCAAAACATTGAACATATTTATTACAAAAACACCATATCCTGCATAAAATCCTCCCCCATCATAACTCGATGTATTTCCAATTATTTTAACATTATATAAGTCTATCTCATCATCCCCGGTAACAGACATGCCACCACCACCAAGGTCATCACAATTATTTCCTGCTATAAGAACATTCTTTAGCGTGAGTTTTGTACCATCAGTATGAATCCCACCTCCTCCGCTGTTATTACATATTTTAGAATTTTCAATAATAATATTCGAATTACCATAACTACAACTTATAACTCCACCCTGCGAATTCCCTGAGATAGTCACGTTATACAAACTGGTACCCGAGTAATAAGTACAACATATCCCCATTCCAGTATTATCTATAATATTTGAATTCTCTATTATTGGATCTGAATTATAACTACACCAAATACCATTAGGATTATTACCAACAACCGTTACATTTTTCAACCTCGGACATGAGCCATCCGTACAATATATACCACCTCCATATGATGTTGATGAATTGTTGCTAATTGTAACATCCATAAGTGTTGGGCACGAAACTTCGTCGAAATGAACACCCCCATAAGCCATACATTTACTTACTCTACTTTTTTGAAATACTATGTTTGAAGATTTATCAAAATGCACACCAACATGTTCAAATATGGAATATGATATCTTTGAGCTATCTTGATCTGTTATATCGGTATGATAAAAACCTATGCCTGTATTATTTGTGGTATCTTGAACAGTAAATACTATCGAATCATTCTCGGTGGCTTCTGATATTAATTTCCCCTTAATCCGTAATCCATTATTAGTTGAAAAAATGACAAATACACTTGGCTCAATTATCAATGTGCTATCAACAGGAACTATTACATATCCATCAACAATATAGGGGCTTCCGTCAATAGTCCATGTGCCGCTTACGTCACCGGGAGGTATATGGGTGTCGGCAATAAGAAAATTTGTAATGAACACTTGGAATAAAATAAATAGAATTATTATTTTACATCTCATCTTCATCCTCTCTCTTTCAGGGTAATCGTTACATGTTTTCTTTTTCATAAAAAATGCCTTTATAATCTCTTTTACTTATACATCATAAAAAATGTCCATTTTATCACTACATCGCTCAAAAAAAGGATTTTCATCATTTTGCACAATAATAATATATATTCAAGTTCATAAAACTCATTAGTTAAAAAACTTGCATTAATTTTGCACCCCAAAAAATTTTATCCACTAATATATTCTTTAAGGAGTCTATCTTTATGTTAGATAAAATGCGTGGTATTTCTCGTCCTGTTATCTGGATCATTGCAATTGTATTTATCGGTGGTATGGCAACAATGGGAATCAGCAGTGTTTTCCAGGAGAAGCCCTATGTGGGGCGAATTGCAGGTGAGAAAATAAAATATGATGAATATTATAAATTATTACAGAACACCTATACAAATTACATGCAGGATCCCGCCAATCAAGGCAAAGAGATCGACGATGCTATGTATCGCAGATTAAATGATCAAACATGGGATCAGCTCGTGCAGAGGATCATTCTTGAAAAGCAGATCAGCAAATTTGATATCCAGGTTTCTCCCAAAGAAGTAGCTACTAAGATGATCAATGAACCGCCTGAAATGATCACTTCCTATGAAGCTTTTCAGACTGAAGGGCAATTTGATAAGAGTAAATATTTACAGGCATTGCAGAATCCTCAGATTGACTGGAACTGGCTCTCCAACTACTACGAGCAACTCCTGCAGTATGATAAGCTCAGAAGTTTTGTGAATGCAGATGTCATCATCACCGAGCAGATGGTGATGGAAGATTTCATAAAAAAAGAAACAAAAGTTAAGGCAGACATTATTGTATTTGGAGCAGATCAGATCGATTCCGTGTACGTCTCCGATGAAGAAGTTGCTGAGTATTATAACAAGAATCTTGAAAATTATAATGAGAGTCCGCAACGTAAATTTCGCTATGTGACAATTCCCTTAACACCCAGTCCCGAAGACACAAAAACTTCAGAAGACAAGATCAATAAGATATATGAATATGCAATTTCCGGTGATGACTTTGCTACACTTGCACAAGAATATTCAGAAGGTCCATCAGCCCCTCAGGGTGGAGATCTTGGCTATTTCCAAAAAGGAAAAATGGTGAAAGAATTCGAAGATGCTGCCTTTGCCCTAAAACTCAATGAAATCAGCAAACCTGTAAAAACTCAATTCGGCTGGCATGTCATTAAAGCAACTGATATAAGAACCAATGAGAATGGTGTTGAAGAGATGAAGGCGAGCCACATACTTATCAAAGTCGAACCCGGTGCAGATGCGCGCAGAGACCTTGAAACAATCGCTCAGAATTTTTATGAAAGTTCTCTGATAGATAGCTTCGCAGTAGTTGCGGCAGATCATGCGTTGGAAATACAAGAGACACAACCTTTTACAGAAATTGCAGGTTACATTCAGGGAATAGGCAGAGTACAGATGCTCATAGATTTTGCTTTCAAAAATAAAATTGGGGATGTCGCACCTCCTTATCGAAGTGACCAGGGTGACTACTACATAGCACAGATCTCTTATGAAATTGGAGATCATTTCAAACCTCTTGAAGATGTGAAAAAAGAAATCTATGATAAACTTACGCTGCAAAAAAAGATGAAAATGAAAAAGAAAGAAGCCGATGCAATTGCTCCTGTCCTCACTGCAGAAAATTTTAACCAGGTGGTCAAAGACAACGATCTAAAACTTGTTACTACTGATCTTATTTCAGAAACAAGCACCATTCCTGATGTAGGTCGTGAAGCGAAATTCGTTCAGGATATGATCGAATTGAAAACCCCCGGATCAATCACAGGAGTCATAAGAGGAAATAAGGCATTCTTTATTGCCAAGATCCTTGAGTTCCAAGATCCTGATATGACGAAGTTTGCAGACAAAAAGGATGCACAGAGAATCCAGGTCGAGAATCAGTTCTTCAATCAAAACTATAATCAGTGGTTCAACAAGATAAAGGAAGATGCAAAAGTCAAAGATTGGCGCAGTAAGTTTTTCCGAATCTAATCAGAATATCAATATACAAAAATAGGGCGAATGAAATTTCGCCCTTTTGTTTTTCTCTAAAATAAAATATTTTTTTACAATTTATGGTTCGGGAATTCAGCTTCGTTTGGACAAATGACTGTAATTTCTCCGGTTTCAAAATTACCTGTCGCAATATATTTATCACCGTTCCCATTTTCAGGACACTCATACGCGTGGCGCAGATAACCGGTACGAACCAGTTCTACAAGATCTCCCGAGAAGGATTGTTTTCTCTCAAACATGTAATCATCAACAGCATCCCTTATCTTTTTCATGTTCTCGATACACTGGTCTGTTTTTTCCTGTGCCTTCACATTATAGAACTGCGGCACAAGTAATATGATCGCCAGAGCAATAACTGCTATAATGCTTATCACTGTATAAATTGAGAATCCCTTGCTATTTCTGAGCATTATAATCTCCTAAAAATTTTGTTTAAATGAATTTCATCGCTCTGTTCAGTCAAGTTTTTAATCCAATTCCGTGTTTTCAAATCTTGTACAAAAGGAAATCGGGATAAGAGCTTTGATCTTCACCTTTTCACCTTGAATTATTTCGACAACCTTCCCCTTCATTTGATCGATTTTGTATAATATTTCACCGAGTTCTTTGTAATTCGTTTCAATGAATATTATTTTTTTATTCGTTTTTGTTACTATTTGGGATTCTACAACTGCCTTCTGAGCTGCCCCAGTATATGCTTTTATCAAACCTCCAATTCCGAGTTTGATCCCTCCAAAGTAGCGAACTACAACAAGCAGAACATTCAGCAACTCCTCGCCTGCAAGCACCTTCAGGATCGGAGGTCCGGAAGAATGAGTCGGCTCTCCTGCATCAGTCGCATATTCTCTTATGGAATCTTCCTCTATTAATCTGTAGGCATACACAATATGTGTGGGCTTTCTGAACTCATCTTCAACTTGCTTGAGAAAAGTATTCACGTCATCCAAAGAGGTGACAGGATAAATTCTTCCATGGAATTTTGAATTTTTGACATTCAACTTGATCCATCTGGAATTCTTTATTGTTTTATACTGTTCGATCATCATTGTTTTGATGAATTGGAATCAGTTTTTGTCAATATTTGTTGACATTATTTTGCCGGAAGGATCGGCTATAACCGTGAAAGAAACGATACTTGTCAGTGCATGTCTTCTTGGGCTTCGTTGTTGTTATAATGGATGTAATAACACAGATCAATCAGTTTTGGAATTGAGAGAAAAATATATTCTCATCCCAGTATGCCCGGAACAACTGGGCGGATTACAAACACCTCGTCCTGCCTCTTTCTTTATTCAAGGCGACGGATCTCAGACCCTCAAAGGAATCGATAATCTCAAAAACGATCAGAACGAGAATGTCTCTTCAAACTTTCGAAAGGGTGCGGAAGATGCCCTGAAAATTTGTCAGCTCCTCAACATAAAAACAGCGATCCTCAAAGAAAATAGCCCCTCATGCGGCACCCATCACATTTATTTAAAAGAAAAATTGACAAAAGGCATGGGGGTGACTGCTTCAATACTAAAATCCAATGACATACGTGTTATTTCTGAAAATGATATAAGGAGACCAGATGAAAGGAAAAACTAAATGGTTTAGTAAAAACAAGGGATATGGCTTCATTACAGGTGATGACGGCAAGGAATATTTTGTTCATTGGCGTTCTATCGAAAGTAATGGTTACAGAACCTTGGTGGAAAATGAAGAAGTTGAATTTGAAGCAACCGAAACCGAAAAAGGAGTTCAGGCAACGAACGTGCGAAGGACGTAAGAAACGTAATTGCAATAACACATATGTATAATAAGGAACATGTCTTAGATAAGCTTTTTAAGGAAACCAGCCTTCATGAAGAAGAGCATCTTTCCAGATTTGCAACGAAGAGCTCTGAAGCATTCAGGCAGGTTTTGGAACATGAGAAGCGTCTACGCGGTCCCTTTGCTATTGATCGGGATCGCATAATCCACACTGGCGCGTATCGCAGATACCAGGGAAAAACACAGGTTGTGTACTTTTCCAATCTTTTTGATGAAGAGATGTCCAACCGCAGCCTGCATACGACCTACGTTTCTCAGGTTTCCCGAAGCATCGGGAAAATGCTGCATCTCAATATTGATCTGATAGAAGCGATCGCGCTCGGACACGACCTTGGGCATCCTCCTTTTGGTCATGACGGCGAGGAAATGCTGAATGAGTGCTGTATACAACATGGAATCGGGCGGTTTCATCATAACATTGAGAGTCTTTTTATTGTTGACCATATTACCAACCACGGGAAGGGGTTGAATCTCACATTCCAGGTTCGAGATGGTATTGTTTCTCATGATGGAGAAGTTCATGATGAACAACTTCATCCTAAAAGAGATAAAACAGAAAAGGATCTCGAAGAATTTCTCCTCACAATGAAAACAGAAAATACAACCAGTCCTCCTGCAACTTTGGAAGCATGCGTTGTGCGCATTTCGGACACGATCGCCTACATAGGACAGGACATCGAAGATGCGATCCGCATGGGTTTTCTTAAAAGAGATGAACTCCCTTCAGATGCCGCAAATAAGCTGGGCACAACAAATGATGAAATTGTCAGCACTCTCATCACAAATGTCATTTATAACAGCTTTGATAAAGATTATGTCGCCTTTGATACTGAAACTTCTGATGCATTGTATGAACTGAAACGCTTCAATTACGAGAAAATCTACAATCACCCATGGATAAAAAAAGAAAAATTCACAATTAAGCGCGGCATGAAAATTCTTTTTGATAAGTACATGACTGACATCGAAGAGAAAAATGCCGATTCAAAAATTTTCAATCACTTTCTCAATCATAAAAGCGAGCAGTACATTGCAATTACAAATGATGCAGAAAAAGTGCGAGATTTCATCGCTACAATGACTGACCGCTATTTTAATCAGGAGCTCGAAGATTACGTTCTTCCCGGAAGAGCTATTGGTTAAGGAAATTATATTATAGGATTTATATGGATGTAAATGTTTTTGCAAAAGATGTAGAAGATCTGAAAGAAAAAATACTCGAATTGCGGAGGTATCTTTGACGTAGAGACCAAAAGCGTAAAGATATCTCAGCTCGAAAAGAAAATGAGCAGCCCTGAATTCTGGGATGATCAGGAAAATGCACGTAAAATATCGGAAGAACTGAGCACTCTCAAAGAAGATATTGATATCGCAGAAAATATCACACAATCTCTCGAAGAGCTGGAGGCATTTCTCGCCCTTTTACAAGAAGAAAAGGATACAGAATTAGAAGCTGAAGCAGAAAGAAAACTGACAAAAACAAAAAATTACTTCAACAGATTGGAAACTCAGTTTATCCTGAGCGATCCATACGACAAAAAAAATGCACTTCTTGAAATCCATCCTGGAGCAGGTGGAACAGAATCCAATGATTGGGCGGAGATGCTCCTTCGTATGTATATCCGCTGGGCGGAAAACCAGGACTTTCAAGTCGAACTCATGGATAAACAGCCCGGGGACATAGCCGGCATAAGTTCTGCAACTTTGGAGATCAAAGGCAAATACGCCTATGGATATTTAAAATCAGAAATCGGTATTCATCGGCTTGTGCGCATCTCTCCTTTTGACTCAAATAAACGGCGGCACACCTCTTTTGCTTCTGTATTTGTGTATCCTGAAGTTGACGACACGATTGAAATTGATGTGAACGAAAATGATCTAAGAATTGACACATTTCGCGCAAGCGGAGCAGGTGGTCAACATGTCAATAAGGTAAGCAGCGCTGTTCGTATCACTCATATTCCCACAGGTATCGTGGCACAATGCCAATCTGAGCGTTCGCAGCTCAATAATAAAGATAATGCAATGAAAGTTCTCAAATCCCGTCTTTATCAAATGTATAAAGAAGAGCAGGATAAAGAACGCCGGAAAATAGAAAACGAGAAAAAAAGTATCGAATGGGGCAACCAGATACGCTCCTATGTGTTCCAGCCATATTCAATGGTCAAAGACCACCGCACGGACGAGCAAACAGGAAATGTTCAGGCTGTCATGGACGGAAATATTGACCAATTCATTGATGCTTTTTTAAAAAATAGATCATTGAAGTAACCGAGGTTCTCATGGACAATGAAAATCAACTCATACATGCGAGAAAAGAAAAACTTGGGCGCCTGCTCGAGATGGGGACAAATCCGTTCCCGACAAAAGCAGCTCGTTCCCATCATATAAAAGATATTTTTGATGATCCCGAATCATTGATAAAAAATAAAACCCGTGTAGATGTTGTCGGCAGAATCCGCTCTCTCAGGAAAATGGGCAAAGCAAGCTTCTGTCATATCGAAGATGAAACCGGCAAGATACAGATATACATAAAACGTGATGATGTGGGACAGGAAAGATATCAAATCTTCAAACAATGTGATCTTGGTGATTTTGTACACGTGAAGGGTTTCGTTTTCTATACTCAGACCAACGAGCTCTCGATCCATGCAGAAGAATTCACATTCCTTGCAAAGGCGATCCGCCCTCTCCCTGTTGTGAAAGAAAAGATCGAGGACGGTGAAAAAATCGTGTATGACCAATTTGCCGATAAGGAGCTTCGATACCGAAAACGCTACCTCGACCTTCTACTCAATCCTGAAGTGAAAGACACATTCAAAACGCGCAGTAAGATCATCAAAATGATGAGAGAATTTCTTGATGCCCGGGGATATATCGAAGTGGAAACCCCTATTCTACAGCCAATTTACGGCGGCGCAGCAGCTCAGCCATTTGTGACCCAGCACAACAAACTCGATATGGAACTGTATCTGCGAATTGCGGATGAGCTCTATTTGAAACGTCTGATAATTGGCGGATTTGAAAAGGTTTATGAAGTGTGCAAGGACTTTCGTAATGAAGGCATGGATAGAACTCACAATCCTGAATTCACGCAGATTGAACTGTACGAAGCATACGCAGATTATAATGATATTATGAATCTTGTCGAAGATATGCTCACTGGCATTGCACAGGAGGTGTGCGGCACTTTAGAAATCAAATATGATTCCCATACAATAAACTTATCAAAACCCTGGCAGCGCAAGCCCATGCTTCAGCTTATCAAAGAATATGCAGGCATCGATGTAGAAAATTCAAATATGGATGAGCTTCTTGCTTTTTGCAAAGAGCATGAGATCGAGTTGGATATAAAGAGCTTTGGAAAAATTGTTGATGAGATTTTCAAGCGCTTTGTAGAAGACAATCTTATCCAGCCTACTTTTGTGATAGATTTTCCGAAAGAGATTTCTCCGCTTGCAAAATCAAAACCTGAAAATCCCCACCTTGTAGAGCGCTTCGAGATATTTATTGCCGGGCTTGAACTCGGTAACTGCTTTAGTGAATTGAACGACCCGATAGATCAGAGAGAACGCCTGGAAAGCCAGGCAGAGCAGCGAGAACTTGGAGATGTCGAGGCAAGCGAAGTCGATGAGGACTTCCTCGAAGCTATGGAATACGGCATGCCACCAACGGGCGGACTCGGACTCGGTATCGACAGGATCGTGATGCTTTTTACTAATTCTCATAATATAAAAGATGTCATATTATTCCCTCAAATGCGACCGGAAAGTCACAACGAATAATAATGAAAACTAAACATAGTATAATTTTCGGTGATTCAAGAAATATGGAAGAAGTTAAAAATTCATCTGTACAACTTGTTATCACATCCCCTCCCTATTGGCAGCTGAAAGATTACGGCTCTGAAAATCAAATTGGTTTCAATGACTCATACGAAGATTATATAAATAATTTAGATATTGTATGGATGGAATGTTATCGTGTTCTGGAAGACGGGTGTAAACTTTGCATCAATATAGGTGATCAATTTGCTCGGTCGGTTTACTATGGCAGATACAAAGTCATTCCAATCAGAACAGAGATAATAAAGTTCTGTGAAACTATCGGATTCGATTACATGGGTGCGATAATCTGGCAGAAGGTTACAACCACCAATACTACTGGCGGGGCTTCTGTGATGGGATCATATCCTTATCCAAGAAATGGAATTCTTAAAATAGATTATGAATTCATTCTTATCTTCAAAAAACATGGAAAGAGTAAACGAGTATCTCATGAAACAAAAGACTTATCTAAATTAACCTCCGAAGAATGGAACAATTATTTTTCAGGACACTGGACCTTCTCGGGTGAAAAGCAAAATGGGCATCTTGCCATGTTTCCGGAAGAACTACCAAAAAGATTAATTAAAATGTTCTCATTTGTTGGGGAGACAATACTTGATCCATTCATTGGGAGTGGCACGACTTCTCTTGCGGCAAAAAACAATAACAGGAATTCTATTGGTTTTGAAATCAATAAGGATTTTGAACCTATTATAAAAAATAAACTTGATTTCGAACAACAGAAATTATTAGCTGATTATGAAATTACCTTTGAGAACCAATTAGAAATTCTGTCCAAAGAACAGATAAAAAAACGCATCTCAAAGCTGCCTTATATCTTTAAAGACCCTCTTAAATTTGAAAGTAAGATCGATCCGAGAAAACTACAGTTCGGCTCCAAAATTGATAACAATTCGAATAACTCAAACAATGAATACCATTCAGTGAAAAGAATCATCTCACCAGAACTCATGCTTATTGATAATGACCTTCAGATTAGACTCATAGGGATTAAGACCAATCCTAGTAAAGAAAATGATGCAGTTGATTTTCTTAAAAATATTTTAAACGGATCGAAAGTTTTTCTTAAATTTGATGAACAGAAATATGATTCTGAAAATAATCTCTTGGTCTATCTTTATTTAAAAAATAAAACATTTGTTAATGCACATTTAGTTAAGAATAAATTAGTAAAAGTTGATGAATCTAAAATTTTCAAACATTTGAACAAATTCTTAAATTTGATGGATTATTATGAATAATTTCTGGATAGAGCAAGAAAAGATCTTTTTAAAAGCATTGGAAAAAGTCGAAATCCCTAGTGAAAAGTTAGAAAATGTTGATTTTATGAATATAAAAGTTCAATCAGATTTAAATTCAATAGAAAATAAGGGGGGATGTTATTGGATTTGGACCAATGAACCTGTTTTGCATCAACTACACAAACATGAAATACCAAAACGCTTTGATGATGGTGAAATTATTTACAACGGTATTGCAAAGGATAATGTAAGAAAAAGAATTGAACACCATTTATTTGGATCTTCAGATGCTGGCTGGTCGGGCATAAGCATGGATATATTAATACAAGAAAATGAAGAACGGTCTCACCGAAAAAAGGCTATTGCCGAAAAAGGAAAAGTTCCATATATTATAGAGAATAAAACTCTTTTGCGGGGAAACAAAAAAAGGGGAACGAAAAAAGGTGATATAGTTCAAATATTTTCTCCTATAAAAACAAATGAGCAACTTCAAAAGATTTATCTTTCTGAGACAGAAAAGGATTTTATCAAAACATGTAATGTTAGCAATATTTATTTCCGTAATGGCATAAATATTACAGAAGACAAGCACAAAAATTTCAGTTTCCGTGTCTATTACATTATTTCTTCAAATAATACATTCTTAGAATATATTGAAAAAAATTGGAGAAGCAAAAACAACATTTTACCTAGACTATGTTCGTATTCTTCAGGGAGATAGAAAATGGCAAAAGAATGGATCTTAAACATCGCAATGAATCGTTTTCAACTGAATTTTAAACGTAATGTTGGTCCTACTTCCGAAAGTATAAGAAATTGTGCGCCAAAAACAGTTGATGAATGGCGTGAATATTATTTTTTAAAGGTGAAGTCAAAAGAACACATAGAGAAACTTGGAAGAAAATTGTATATAAAAATCACTGAGGTCATCCAGGCTGAAGTCGAAGAAATTACTGAGTCCGATTGCATTGATTACATGATAAATATGGTAATCGATCGCACATTCGATGGCTATCAAAGAGAAATAAGAACTATTTACGGACAGCTTTCTCAAATCTTGAATGTTAAGATAGAACCTGCCCCAGATAAATGGGACAGGTTGTACAATGTTGACTTTTTTATCAAAATTACAGATAAATATATAGGTCTTCAAATTAAACCTATGAGTGAAGGAATCCAATTATCCCAAATTTTTAAAGAAAAAGAGCTTCAAAGAAAAACACATGAAAAGTTCACCCAAAATTTTGGCGGAAAAGTCTTCTATATTTTCTCCGGTAAAGATGGTTCAAAAAAAATAATAAAAAATCCAGAAATCATTTCAGAAATAGAAAATGAAATTAGTAAATTAACAAAAATATAAGGAATATTATGACTATTAAAAATCTCTATACAGAAGAGAATCAAAACTCGCAGGAGAAGTATGAGAAATCAATAGAATCTATCAAAAAAATTGTAACCCAAACTCAAAATTTCGAAGCGTATCCTGACAAAAATGAATTCATCGAATTTTTCTTTGATCTTGGCGTGTTCATATTAAAAATGTGTGACTTTGAAAAACGTGATCAATCCGAACACTTCTCTTCACACTCAACCCTTGAACTTATGGAGGAGAATACATCATTTTTTGCTGGTGTGCTCCCCGAAAATTATGATACAAGCTGGGTCAATCCAACCTATGCAGTACAAAAGCTTGGAGACAACTTCGGACAGCTTTTTTCATTCTTCTTTACTCAAACAAGAAAATTTATCCATTATGCATTCCTTCATAAGCGTTTTGAGATGGCAGAATGGAACGACCTGTTTATTGAAGCGTTTCATCTCATTGAAGATAAATTACCCAACTATGAAGAACTCAGAAATGTCATGACCAGGATTGATACTCAATACAGAGTGAAAGATCAACAGATCCGTCTGATGGAAACCTATGATCCGGACTTTGAATACTTTATTAACATCATTAATGATGAAAACCTTTCTGATGAGAGATATCTTTTCATGCTTGGTTGCTATATCAACGATAATGTCATTCGTGTCGCACGGCATATGCAAACATTCTCAGAGGGAAAAGTGAAAGAGCTTGCCGTGTTCATGGCTGATGCGTACGAACTCGGTTTTGCGAACTCTGATAAAGACATGTCCAAGAAATCTACAGTGATGTTGATATATCCTGCGGGATTTGAAAGAATTATCAAATATCTATTAAACGCTCTTCAAACCAAAGGACTGAAAGTAATCGTGAGAAGAGTGACCGGAGCTACCACCAACAAACAATATCACTACGATCACAGGTTTGATGGCGCACTTTACATCGACGAAGCGCTTGTCGAAAAAATAAAAGAAAATCTTCCTAAAGCGTATGAGCTGTGCAAAGAGTATACTGATAAATACTCCGGTTTGATATATTTTGAGACTTTCGGAGAAGAACCCTTCAGCCCAAAGGTAAAAAAAGAATGTCTGAAACTCGATAAAGATCAGCAAAAATTGGCACAGCAAATACAGCAGATCTCGAGTCAAATCACCTTTACCTACACCCCCCGCGAGGAAACGAGCTTCAGTATTATTTCGTTCCCCACTCCAGATATTGGCGATAAGTTTGAAGAAATATTTGATGCCACGTATGCGATCAATATGCTGAAGAATGAGGTATATGAACCGATCCAACAGAAGATCATCGATGCGCTCGATACTGCTGAGTACGCTCACATAAAGGGTAAAGGAAGCAATCAAACTGACTTGAAGGTGCGACTTTCAGAAATAGCCGACCCAAAGAAACAAACCAATTTCGTAAACTGTACTGCCGATGTGAATATTCCTCTTGGCGAGGTGTTTACCTCCCCTCAACTCACAGGCACTAATGGCATCCTGCATATTGAGGAAACCTATTTAGGCGGGTTGAGATATAAAGATCTGAAACTCATATTCAAGGATGGTTTTGTGGAAGATTATTCCTGTAAAAATTTCGAGAATAATGAAGAGAACAGGAAATATATAGAAGAAAATATTTTATTTCCTCATAAAACTCTTCCTATGGGTGAATTTGCGATCGGCACAAACACACTGGCATATATTGTTGCACAAAAATTCAATATCCTTCGCCTGCTTCCAGTCCTCATT
>Ga0268278_1000993_pt1 | contig 17556 bp, 12 predicted proteins | sample saktaG_3_FD_190135 | JGI IMG/M metagenome (GOLD analysis project Ga0268278, IMG submission 190135) | Saline water microbial communities from Sakinaw Lake, British Columbia, Canada - sak_2010_1_5_55m | ecosystem: Environmental > Aquatic > Non-marine Saline and Alkaline > Saline ... | reverse complement strand
TGAGCGGCTTTTTATTTCTATGTATACTTGCTAAAGGCACACCTGCCTACGCGTCGAGTCCGTTATTTTATTACTCCCTTGCAGAAGTTGCATTGGATCAGGGGCAATATGAAACTGCAGACTCTTTGCTCGAGATCGCTTATCGGATTGACCCCAGCTCCGAAGAGGTGATCGTCGAACGCCTGAACGTGTTGTATTATCTGCAAAATGATGAACGGCTCATCTCTTTTGCTGAGGATGTTCTTGCAAAGGGCATCGTGCTTCCGGAAGTGTATATTATGCTCGCTGAAAGCTATACGGCAGTAGGAGACACGAAAAAAGCAAACGAAATCCTCAATGAGGGGCTTGAGCAAATTGAAGATAAAAGCATGCTGTACCTGGCGTTATACAGAGTTGCGTCGCGGGAACAAAATGGCGCTAAAGCCATGCAGAATCTCCATCGTGCAGAAGCAGAAACCGCAGATCCGGAAATCCTCTACCAGATAGCAATGGAGTACTCCCGCCTTCAGGATAATCTGATGTTCGAAATGACGCTGCTGAGAATTCTCGCACTTGATCCGGACTTTTCACAAGCTCGTATCTGGCTGGGTGATTTTTATTACAACAACAAGGAATTCTCCAAAGCGATCATGGAACTGGAGTTTCTCCTTGAAAATCCCCAGGAAACTTCTACGATATCCATGCGACAGCTTCTTCTTTCATACTATTTTACCCAGCAGTTCGAAAAAGTGCTCGGGATGGCGGACTATTTCCCACTCGACCTCATGGATTCGGTACAAAAGAGAATGTTCTTCTTTTCCGCGTATCAAGCTCAAAGATTTACCGAAGCGATAAAATATGGAGAAACACTGCTCCAGGAAAAAGAAAATATAGAACTGGATCGCCTTCAGGAGCTGTATGAAATGATGGCAGTCTCCGAGATTCAACTCCAAAATTATAAGCAGGCGAACGAATATTTCCTTACGATAAACGATGAACGCTTTCTGCTCCCACACTTGAACATTATTCCATTTATTGTGAACGAGACCGGGGATGTGTCCCTCTTTCATTCACTGCTTGGTTATGCAGACTCAACCCATGCAGATACACTTTCCTGCACGCTGAAAGCACTGCTTGCATACAACTATGCAAAATTTGATTCCCTCGATCTCGCCCAAAAATATCTTTCTGAAATTGATCTTCAGCGCTGCATGCAAAACTATCCAATCGTATTGATCTCCTATGCGAAGCTAAAAACTGGGACTCCCCCGGATTCTGTATATACTCTCCTTGAAATGCGTCCCGACAAAGCCATGACCAGCGCACAGTGGCTTGGGCAGTACTATGCGGACATTGAAGATGTGAAAAATGCGGAATATTATTTTTCACAAGCTCTTGAACGGGACAGCACAAATCTTGATCTCTACCTCAATGTCGCACAGTTCTATAATGAGAATGAACTTTTTGAGCAGGAAATTGCAACGCTTGGACAAGGCGTGAAATTTTTCCCGGAAAATCCCGATATTCTGAACTGGCTCGGTTACTCCTTGACCGAACACGATATTCGTCTCGAAGAGGCACGCCAAATGCTCGAGAAAGCAGTTGAACTCGCTCCTGAAAATATCTATATATGGGATAGTCTCGGGTGGGTGTATTATAAACTCGGCATGTATAAAGACGCGCTCAATGCGATGCAGATACTGATTGATGCTGATGTGGATGATTCTGTCATCTGTTATCATCTTGGCATGATCTACCTGGAAAACGGCATGACGGATAAGGCAAAAAAGTGTCTCAATCGCTCCGTTGATGAGAACAATAATGATGAGGCGGTTGGCAAAGCACAAGAAGTTCTAAAAAAACTCGAATAGCTCTACAGTGTGACAATACGGAATATTCTTTTGGACAAAAAAATAGATACACTTAAATAATAACATATATTTATGAATAAGGAGTTTTAATGGCACAGAAGAAAGCAGATAAGGTCGAACGCTTTAAATTTGAGAAGATCAATATATTACTTTTTATTGCAGCGATCGTCGCGATCATTATCGGATTCATCATTGTGAATTCAACTACAACCTTTGGGGCGATACTCCTCGTCCTCGGCTATGCAGTGCTTATCCCCCTTTCTCTTCTTATCAGACCCAAAAAGAAGGATACGGAAGCTCAATAGTCTATGCGGAAAAGGACAGCCTTTTACCTGTTTCTGATCTTTACTCTCGTTCCTCTCATCGAACTTTCACTACTCATCAAGGTCGGCTCATTGATCGGATTCTGGCGCACAGTAGCGATCATTTTGATTACAGGCTTGGGCGGTGCATACCTTGCAAGAGCGCAGGGCTTCAGCACGATCGATGCGATCAAGAAAGATATTGTTGAGGGAAGGTTTCCTGCTGAACGATTGCTCGACGGAGCAATTATCCTTTTTGGCGCAGCGCTTCTTATCACTCCCGGATTGATCACTGACCTGATTGGAATCTTGTGCATGTTTCCGGCATCGAGACAATTATTTAAAACGCCACTTAAAAAATATTTGAGAAACAAATTCTTCGGAGAGGATTTTATTATAGAATAATAGGCGTCGGACTTGTTCTTATTAAATTACTTACCACAGAGAACACAGAGAGAAATTAATAACAAATTATAATGAATTATATGCAATTCGACATTTGAACTTTATCATTATATTTGTCATTAGAAATTAGGATTTTGAAATTTATTTAAAGCATCTTCCCTTCGAAAATTGAATGTATTATTTGTCGATTGCCTCTTCAATAATACCTCCGCCAAGAACATACTCCCCATCATACAACACTACAGATTGAGCTGGAGTGATACTCATTTGTGGTGTGTCGAATATGACTTTTATACCATTCCCCTCAGGATAGATCATGCAGTCTTTTTCCACAGTATTAAAGCGCACTTTTGCTTTTGCCTTCACCGGCTTTTGCAAGCTCTCAAATTTGATCCAGTTGCATTCTCGTGCAATCAATCCCCGATGAAATAATTTTTCTCTCTTCCCAACCACGATCTCATTTTGCAGTGGTTTGATGTCGAGCACGTACAGGGGTTGCGGAGCAGAAATTCCAAGCCCTTTTCTCTGCCCGATCGTGTAAAAGGGAAAACCTTTATGCGAACCGAGTACATTTCCATCAATATCAACAATATCTCCCGGTTGAATATCTCCGCAATATCTCTTTTTGAGAAATGTTTTGTAATCGTCATTCGGAATAAAACAAATTTCCTGACTTTCCGGTTTGTCCTCGATATTCAGTTCATACTGTGCGACTTTCTTTTTTACTTCTTCTTTGGATTCTTCTGCAAGAGGGAATATTGTGTGCCCGAGCTGATATTGGTTCAATCGCCATAAAAAATATGACTGATCCTTGGTATGATCCCTGCCGCGCTTGAGCAGTATTCGGTTTGTCTTTTCTTCAGTTTCGACTGAAGCATAATGCCCTGTTGCTACATGGGTTGCTCCCTTTGCAAGAGCTTCCTCCAACAGCAATCCGAATTTAATTTCCTTGTTGCAGAGCACACATGGATTCGGAGTTCTCCCAGCCATGTATTCAGCGCAGAAATTTTGTATAACGGTTGTTGCGAAAAATTCCTCTGCCCGAACGAGCACGTGGGGAATACCGATTTTTTTACATAGCTCTTTTACTTCACCGAACTGATCGACACTTTCCGGCTCATCTGCCGGATGCTGATGACAGAACATCTGCAGCGTAATGCCGAAAATTTCATATCCTTGTTCTTTCAGCGTGAGTGCTGCATAGGTACTGTCCAGCCCGCCACTCATTGCCACTGCGATTTTCTTCATGCTTCACCGGTAAGAGGGTATTGTTTTTACGTCAAGTTTGAGGATACATAAACTCGAGTGTGCCACGGAATGGTCCATGGCAGCTCAAAAAAAATAGGTTTAACATGTTAAACCTCTACCTCAATTTCACGACCTTACCGATATGGTCATCGTTGTTGTTGAGTTTATAGAAATACACTCCCGTGCCCACTTCGTTGCCATTATCATCACGTCCATCCCAGACAAAATCTCTCGTTCCTAAACCCCCGTTTGGGAACGAGGTAATGGTTTTAATAACCTGCCCTTTTATGTTGTAAATTTTTATCTCTGATGGATTGTGAAGGTTCGATTTCAATTCAAATGAAATAGTGGTTGAGGTCGAGAAGGGATTGGGGTAGGAGGATAATGAAATTTCGTTATTGTCTATATGTTCATCATCGGTTGCAGTATTTATATTGTAAGAATAGATTGAAGCACATTCTGCTTGTGTGCTGATAAAATATGTATTGTCGTTTTGTGCATAAAAATTTAACATTGGACACCAGCTATTGAAAGAAATATAGTCAAAACTTTCAAGATATCCTGAAGGATTACCGGACACATCAAATAAACCTAACGAAAATTCATATACTTGAAATAAAATATCGTCATTAATGAAACTAAACTCCTGGATAGAGCATTCTGTCGAAAATTGTTTTGCGAACTGGAAGGGTGTTTCAAATATATAGAATATCTCATTATGATCAGTACTGGATAGAATGGATGGATTGGTATGTAAATAATCTCCAACTTTATTCATAAGGATATGATAATTAGGACCAAAATTATATATTGTCTGCGTGAGTTCGGGTTCATTTTCTTCAAACCCTCCATAAATATATAAATCCTGGTAGGGGTAAGAATAGGTTAGCACGTAGAAATAACCATCATTAAAAAAACCCTTACCATTTGAAGTATATGTCAAGGCGTAGTCACATAGTATTTCCGGGTTCGTCGGATCGGTCATATCGTATTTTACTATTTTTTGATGTGGGGCATACCAATACCAATAAAAGCAATAAAACATATCCGGCTCATCATCATTAATAATAAGAACGGGTATCCCGAATCCATCCTCTGTCTCAAAATCAGATTGGATAATTGGCTCATAGGGGTTTGAAATATCAAATATACATAATCTTATATCAGAATCTCTATTCACATACGTGCTATATAGTTTGTTCCCAACAAACTTGCTTCCGTATATTTTACAACTGTCTAATACGGTAGTTTCAAACTCAGGCATCTCTATATTCGACACATTATAGACATAGATACCATCATTCTCTGTAGGGATAAAAATATAGTCGTCAACTATGTTAATATATTTTAATCCTAATTGGTGATTTGGATGCGTTTGTTCGTTTTGTATAAATTCCATAGTACCATTATTAAATGAATATTTGAAGATACCGGCATCGGGTGTACCCCAGTATAAAAAATTATTATAGTATTTGATATTTGAATTTGTAATATATGCGGTGAGTCCTGAAAAGTTTTGTTGCTCTTCTGAAAACGGACAGAAGGAACTAAAACTTGGATTTGTAACATCGGTAATGTCCACGACTTCTATCCCATCCGGTGGTTGAGGAATGATAATATAATTATCAAATTTAGTAAAATCTGCAAATTTCCAGTATAATGTATAGGTATAATAATCGGTAATAAAATCCCAATTATAGATATCGGATATATCCCAAAGCGCTAATGCCTCATTACCTAATATTCCAACCGTGGTGCTGTCGATTTGCTGAATATAATTATGTGTGGTAATAACCGAAGGAGTGTTGGTGAGATCGATTGTTGCTTCAATAAAAATATTATTAATATCTGTTATGTTATATATATCATAAATAAAAGTTTCATCACCACTGGTTATAAAAAGAGAATCATTAATAGGGTAAGTTTGACAACGTATTGGGAGAGAATTAATTTCCTCTAAATTTTGATGGTTAAGAATCAACAATTTGCCTGAAAATGAACTCTCATTATATTCACGACAAATTAAGTTGTTATTATAGAAGCCCAATTGATAAATTACTGAATCATCAAAAAATAGTGAATCCACAACTATGGGATTACCAGGTGTTGTGACATCGATTTTGTATAGACATGATCCTATGAATAGAGAATAGAGCTGACTTGTCGTAGATGCTATATATACGAAGTTATCTTTTTTTGTAATTATATCTGTCATTCCAATAAAACCCATCGTGGCAATTCTTTCCAGGTTACCTGTTGTATTATCTATGCTTTGTATTTCAAGCCCATATCTATTTGCACTATACATAAAAGATGAATCGATAATGATTCTATCGTCCCCGCAATAATTTCCCCCGATTGCAAAATCGTTGATCTTCTCATAATCGAATTCAACCGCCTCTAAACATACCGGCAGTACTAGTATGAGAAAAATATACATCATAATAAAACAATTTCTCTTTATATAGTTCTTTAGCATATTACGCTCCTTAAATGTAATATTGTGGGGCAGAAGCAAAACACTTCTGCCCCAAGGATATCTTATTGATTTTGAGGTTCGGGTTCTCCCGGATCAGGATCTTCACCAGTTGTTGGCAAATAGAGATGAACCGTAGTAAAAGGTGAAATACCGCCACCTTCAGAATCTGAGCGAGAACCTTGTACTGCTGTTAATGTCCATATTGGATATAATTCAGAGCAAGTAACATCTAAAAAAGATTCTGTATAATAGCCAGTACCTTGTTCAGGTGTTTTTGAAAGGCATGGATATAGTGGCTCTCCAGGAATGTCCTGCCTGTATAGATAAAGCGTTGGACCACTCTTTAATACATTATGAACATAGACATCGACCGATTGGGCAAATAATGTACCACCAATGAACATCATCATCACTATCGCCAGTATCGCAATTTTTTTTAACATTTTTCTTACCTCTTAATTTTATTTATTCCTTTATTCCGTTTTTCCTCCCAACTACAAAGGTAATTCGTAAAGGAGTATTCCCATCAGTTTCACTATTCCATTTCATAACTTCCTTTCTGCCATCTTCGAATTTCTTGTCAATAAGAAAACCTATCTATTTTGGGAAGCACGATAGATAGGTGGATTCAAGTGAATTTGTTCTTACCTGCTGTTTTATTATAGGAAACGGTATTTCCATTTATCTTATTTTCATTAAATTGGATTCTTGCTATGTGCATAATACACACAACAAAGCGTTTTGTTGGCACTAATATTATACTGCGAATATCTATCATGCCGGATACTGCCTCTTATCCTTTTAAATATCCACAACTAACATAAATTATTCTTCTCATTTTTCACCATATACATCTCGCTCTTTTATATATATCATGAAAAAGCACATTTTGTGACGACACCACTCAAAAAAGTTGAATTTTTTTATTTAAACTCGATTCGGGGTTAGATTATTTACTGAGGCTTTGCAATATGGTAGCATTATTGCGCACCCAAGTACAACTTAGGTGCGAGACTGTTTTATAATATTCTGCCATGGAATGGTCCATGGCAGCTCGATAATGGCAGCTCCTGGAAGGAATGAATATCATCTAAATTTGACAAATTTTCAACACATCAGACTTTTGCTAAACATGAATTTATTTGGTCCCGAACCTCCGGAAAAACCTCAAAAAAGCAGGCAGCTTGCGGACGAGAATATTTTCTCAGTCTCAGAGATCACCGAGCATATCAAAAACATTCTCGAGACTGCCATTACTCCATTGTGGATCAAGGGAGAGATCTCTAACTACAAAAAGCACTCGTCCGGGCACATGTATTTCACACTGAAGGATGAGGGTGGGAGCCTGTTATGTGTCTTCTTCCGCCAGTTCAATAACTATCTCCGCTTCGAGCCGGAGAACGGCATGGAAGTGATATGTTACGGGCAGATCAAGGTGTATGAGCGGAGTGGTCAGTATCAGTTGTACGTAAACCAGATGCGCCCGCTTGGCATCGGCGAGCTCGAGATAGCATTCCGTAAGTTGAAAGAGAAGCTGGAGGAAGAGGGGCTTTTTGACGAATTTCATAAAAAATCTATACCTGAATATCCCGCTTACATCGGCATAGTAACCTCTCGGACAGGCGCCGCCATTCAGGACATGAAGAATGTGCTTTCCCGAAGATTTCCGGTGAAAATATTCCTCTATCCCGCGCGTGTGCAGGGAGATGGTGCAGCACAGGAAATCGCAGAAGGTATCCGGGAATTCAACAGACGCAAAAACGTGGATGTGATCATTATCGGGCGCGGCGGCGGCTCTATCGAAGACCTGTGGCCCTTTAACGAGGAGAAAGTTGCACGGGAGATTTTTGCATCAAGAATACCCATCATATCTGCAGTAGGCCATGAAACGGATTTTACAATTGCGGATTTTGTAGCAGACCTTCGTGCTCCCACACCATCTGCTGCGGCAGAGCTTGTTGTTCCGGAAAGAACTGCGCTTCAGCACAACCTTCTCTCGTATGCAGACAGAATGCAGAACATCCTTAATGACAGACTGCGCGAGCACTCCATCCAATGCAGAGAGCTCTCGTATAGATTGGAGCGACGACATCCGGAAAATGTGCTGATGAACTATTCACAACGACTCGATGACCTGCACATTCGCCTAAAAGATTCTCTCGGCTATCTTGTAGATATTCGCTTCGATCTCGAAGAAATGAAGATAAAATTCCTGCAATCTTTGAAAAGTACCTGCGTAGATAAAACCAGCAGGCTTATGAATGATATCAACTCGCAAATGCGGTATGCAATAAGTGAAAATTACATAAAAGCTCATGACAGATTTATTGATCTAAGTGCTAAGCTTGAAGAGCTCAATCCGCTGAAAATATTAAAAAGCGGCTATACATTGACGAAAAAAGGAGAGCGTATCCTAAATACCATCAAAATTTTGGCAATTGATGACCGGCTTGAAACCCATTTTTATGACGGCACATGCAAAAGTTTGGTAACAGAAATTCAGGAAAAACCGGAGAATGAAACTCAGTAGATTTTTTGTATTTTTGATAGTGATTCTCATTGCGGGAAGTGCGCTTCTGCATTCAGAAACCAGGAGTCTCTGGGCAACTTCATGGGATATCAATACTCCACAGAAAATCGTGAAAGTGGTAAAAACCGCTGCAGAGCAAAACTTTGATACAATCTTCGCCGAGATCCGTTACCGCGGAGATGCGCTATACAAACCGAATCGATTTGACAGAACGTTTCCTAACCCGGAGCCAATCTCATATTTCATCACGATTGACGGTTTTGACCCTCTTGCATTTCTCCTTCAAACTGCCGAAAGCTTCAATATAAAAGTGTATGCATGGATGACGACCTTTGTGATCACCCCGCTCTACACATATAAGCTGCCGAAAGAACATGTATTTTTCACTCATCCCGAATGGATATGCAGAACGAACGATGACGAACCGATGGTCAGCCATAATGGCGGGGAAGGCGCATATCTCGATCCGGGAATTCCCGAAGTGCAGCGCTACACGCAGGACATAATTCTCGATGTCGTTGCCAATTATAGTATTGACGGTATTATTCTCGATTATATCCGTTACCCTGGAGATGAGTACTCATACAATTCGCTGGCACTCGAGCATTTCATAGATGACGTTACAGAAAAAAACTATTCAAATAATTATACCGAATGGAAGCAGAGAGCGATTTCGGATTTTATTCGTGAAACCGGGGAAAAAATTAAATTTCTCAAGCCGGATGTGGATTTTGCGGTTACTGCCAAGCCAGATAATCATGAAGCAAAATATCGTTTTTATCAAAACTGGGAGGAGTGGCTTCAGTTCAAAGATCTCGACTATATTCACCTGATGATGTACACAAAATCCGATGCTTCGTTTCAGGATATGCTGGAAAAAAATCTCGCAAAAATTGCCTCTCCTAAAATTGCCATTTCACTGCGTGCATGGGATGAGCAAAAACGCTATACATCGGAAGAGATCCAATCAAAAATTCGCCTAGCAAAAGAATACGGATTCGATAATATTTCGATATTTCACTTTGGCGGACTGGTCGCAAACGGCTATCAGCTTGCAGATACCCTGACGGTAAAATAAGTATGAGAATAGATGTATTAATGGACAAACTCTGCATAGTCAAGCACCGCTCTATTGCAAAAAAAGCATGTGATAAGGGACTTGTCCTTCTTAACGGTTCGGAAGTCAAACCCTCAAAAAAGGCACATGTGGGTGATATTATCAAAGTCACTCTCTATGGTTTCATTCTTGAGTGTGAGATCACAGAAATTCCCAAAGGCAATATCGGGAAATCCGACGTGCAGAATTACTATAAGCTTCTCGTAAAAAATCAGACTACGTGACAAACACGGAGCAAGCCACCCCAAAAAGTTTGACACAATTACTCTCGTAAACTTTTATTATATAAAATAATGGAGGCCTATAAATGAAAAAGAAATTTTTTATATTGGGTGTTTTTCTCGTACTCTTTGCAGTTACTCTTTCTGCGGTGACGGTATCATTTCAGCAGGCAGAACAGACAGCCAAAGTGAAATTGCAAGTTGAAGGTAAAAACGACTATATCATTAAGGATTTTTACGAACTAAAAGGAACCGACGGTTCAATCCTTGCCTATGTGTATCATCTCGACCCACAGGGCTTTATTATAGTAACCACAGACACAGACATCGTTCCCATCCTCGGTTATTCTTTTCTCAATAATTTTGAGGAAGTAGAAGAAGGCGAATGGACGATCGGGCATCATTATGTGCAGCTCGATCTCACACTTCGTAATGAAGCAATCCCCTATACTTCATCTGATGTAATTGCCCAAAACAACCTCCTTTGGAAAAAGTATGAGAATAATGATGCCGACTACTTTATCTCTCAGACCAAAGGAAGAGATATCTATCCTCCTGCAGGAACGACAACGACTGGCGGCTGGATAGAACAGTTATTTGACCAGGGTTACCCATGGAACATGTACTGCCCCCTCGATCCCGAGAATGGTGGAAGATCCGTGACTGGCTGTGTCGCAACAGCAATGGCAATGATCGTTGACTACCACAGGTATATCGATGATCTTTATTTTGATGATTCAGATGATTATGTTTCCAATTACACTTCTCCTTATATATACATAGATAATGACCACTCCATACGAGATTTCCCCTCATTTCCCGAATTAAATCTTCTTCTGGATGTACTTCGCACATATTATGTGACCAATACACCACTCAATAATGAGATGAAAGCAGTTCTCTCTGTTGCATGCGGATTCGCTGTTCACATGAAATATTCTTCAAATGGCTCAGGCGCATATTGCTCTGATGTTGGGAGTGCCCTTCTGAACAAATTTGACTTCGATACTGCAACCCATTATTACTCATCACATCCGAATTTTTATTCACAGATGCAGACCGATATGATGAATGCAAAGCCCTGTGAAATAGGCATTACCGGTGCTGGCGGACACGCCATCAATGTGGATGGATATAACACTGGCGAAGATACCTACCATTTGAACTTAGGATGGGGAGGATCCTATAATGGTTGGTACACACTTCCGAGCGGCATGCCTGCAGGTTTCACAACTGTGGATAATGCAGTCATGAACATTCAGGGCGGTATCTACCCGTTTCTTGAGTACGATGAGATGTTCGTTGCCGAGCTTTCCGGTGATGGAGATGGACAGGTCAACCCGGGCGAGACTGCCCAGGTGCGTGTACGTCTTACCAATAAACTGAGTTTTTCCACTGCCACAGGAATTGTCGCAACGCTTGAATGCACTGATCCTCGTGCCACAGTTACCGATCCTACGGGCACTTACAATGATATTCCGGCGGGATCATCACAGCTCAACCTTATAGACCCATTTGTCGTTGAATTCGATGAAGGCATCGGTGTGTGCACGATTCCCTTCAACCTGCATGTGACCAGTAATACTGATTATTATGCCGATCTTGATCTTGAAATCGATGTGACACTCAACCTTGCAGGTTGGCCTGTTTTGATCACAAATGGAGTGCCCGGTTCCCCTGCAATCGCAGACCTTGACCTTGCTGATAATGACCTCGAACTTGCATGTTGCGATAAAAACGGTGAAGTACACCTTTACAATATGAACGGAACTGAAGTCAGCGGCTTCCCCTATAACACGACAAATCAAATCTATGGCTCGGTTGCTCTGGCAAATCTTGACGGAGACGATGAGCTTGAAATCGTTGCTGCATCACGTGCAAATAAAGTAGTTGCTCTCAATCCTGACGGAAGCATTCTTTTCGAATATGCGACAGACAACAACATGCTCTGCACTCCTGTTATAACAGACCTTACGGACGACGGCGTAAAAGAGATCATTGTCCAAACAATAACAAGAAATCTCTACGTTATAGATCAAACCGGCACAATATATCCGAATTTCCCGATCACGCTTCCTAACTTCATGTACAGCACAGTAGGTGCTGGAGTGGCAGACCTTGATGGAGACGGCTCAAAAGAAATTCTTGTGCCCTGTAACGATGGTGTGCTCTATTGTATAAATGCTGATGGCTCAACCGCATGGTCAACAACTCTTTCTGCTGCTCCACATGGATCCCCGACTGTTGTAAAATTTAATAACGAGCTCTGGATTGTCATTGGCACTGCTGATGGAACACTTACAATTTTGGATGCTGAGGGCGTTATTCAGCATGAATATCCGCTTTCCGGTGATATCCGAACCTCGCCAGTTGTTATTAATCCCACGAACTCCAATGTGATCGATGACCTTGTTATCATTGTAGGAACGCTCAGCAGCAAACTCTACGTTTTAGACTGGAACGGCAATAATTTAGCGGGTTTCCCATATGATGTGCCTGCCGATATAGAGTCCACTCCCGCAGTTGCGGATCTCGATGGAAACGGCATTTACGACATCGTCTTCGGCTGTAATGATAAATATCTCTACAGCATAGACATGACCGGTAGTGCAACACCTGAATTCCCAATTTATTTTGATTACGATATAAAATCTTCACCGCAGATCGCTGACGTGGATAATGACGGAGATTATGATATCGCAGTAGGAACGAATGCCGGAATGTGGATCATTGATTATAAAACACCCTTTGGTGATGGCAAACTGCTCAGCGGTATTTACCGTTATGATCTTGCACGAACAGGTTTTGTTGACTGCTCTCAAATAACCGGAGTTGGAAGCGATCCCCAATTACATACATTCTTTATCACACAGAATTTCCCGAATCCTGTCGCAAATGAAACCAGTATTTCGTTCGGTTTACCAAATACTCAAATCCAGAATCCACAACTCAAAGTGTATAACCTGCTTGGTCAGCTTGTTTCATCCTACAATATTGATAATCCTCAGGTTGGCGAAAACACTTTTGTGTGGAATGGCAAAGACAATAGCGGACAAGATATTCCTAACGGTGTGTACTTCTACAGGCTGGAAACTGATTCCTATCAATCTGAAATCAAGAAATTGATCCTGCTTAAATAAGAAATATTTCCCAATAAATTTAGGGCGAAGTCATGATGATTTCGCCCTTTTTGTATGTATAAATTCTTTATCTGATAATTGTGATTTTCTTTACTGCCTGCTCTTCTTGTGTTTTTACAACACAAAAATACAAACCGCTTGTTACCTCGCTCCCATTCTCGTCTTTTCCATCCCAAACTACTTCGTGCATTCCCAAACTGGGGTTTGGGAACGAGGTAATAGTTTTAATACGTTGTCCTTTTGTATTATAAATTTTTATTAGAGTTAATTCGTGTAAATTCGTGGTTGCAAATGATATTGTGGTTGAGGTTGAGAAGGGGTTGGGAAATGCTTCAATCATGTAAACTGGAGTCGGATCATTAACCCCGTAACACCAAATCCTTTCTACAAATTCAGGATGATCAATAAAGGGATTCCGGTTGTGCTGCCAGTTCGTGTAGATTTTCTCATTTCTTGTCATTTCAAATGAATCAACAGGATCGTCGAGATGCCACTGAATGAGCGTGCTCTCTTTTGCATGATAGGGCTGTCCACTCGGTGAAGAGGGAATATAATCGACCATTTCAAGATCGGGCTCCCCATTCTCGCCTTCATAGCGCACTGCCATATACATGATCATGCGCGCGACATCGCCTTTTGCTTCATCACGAGGTTCATAGGAATCACTGTCAGTGTTGCCAGCATAGTCTCCATAATATCCATAAACCGGGCTGCCACCGTAATCAAAATCCTTATTCCCGCGTATCGAGTTGACGTATACATCGCTAGGTCTAATATGGTGAGCATCAGTGCCGCAAGGGGGCGTTGTACCAAAATCTCCGTGTGATTTTGCCCAGACATGCTCGCGGTTCCACTCATCGGGCAAGCCCCCAAACGAATCCTTGCTTTGAGAGCGCCCTGTGTAAACCAGGATCACATTGTTGGTATTTGCCGGATCTTCATCCGTATCGATAAGAATATAATCGCGAAGATCGGCATAGGTATATTCGGTATGTCCTTTTATGATATTATAGAGAGCTGTTTTGAGCTCATCTCCATACAATCCTTCGGTGCCGTCATAATAATCTGCACAAAGAAATGAAAAGAATACAAGAATAAAAACAAGACTAAAAACTATTTTCTTCATATTAAAAAAAACCTCGCACCGTCATTGCTGCGAGGTTGAATTATTGTAAAGTTTAATCTTTTCTTATCGAGGCAAATCCTTTAATCGAGAAATTTCTTTTTTTTGATCGCAAAAACATAGACTGTTATAAAAACAGAGTATATAAGACTCGTAATAACGATCTTGTAGAAAGAGGACGTTTCTCCCCAATGAACAAAAAGATGAGAAAAGAGATTCTCAACGAGGAAAACAAATATTCCAAAAAGGACAAAGACCGTTATTCCATAAACGATACAGTTCTTTTTTAGAAGAGTGATAAATTTTTGCATATTCCTCCCTTATTTTAGTTTCACGACCTTCCCTATATTGTCACCGCTGTTGTTGAGTTTGAAGAAATATACACCGCTCCTCACATCATTCCCTTTGTTATCGCAACCGTCCCACATTGCTTCACGCATTCCCAAACTGGGGTTTGGGAACGAGGTAATGGTTTTAATAAGCTGTCCTTTTATGTTGTATATAAAAATCTCTGTGTTCTCTGTGATCTCTGTGGTTTGATTGAATGATATCATTGCAGATGTCAAGAAAGGATTTGGTGTGACTGTCAGCAGTGCTGTTTCTTCAGGATGCTCAGGTTCGACGGCTACAGGAATATAACCAAGTGTTCCATTTGTATTGATGTTTTGCGCATAAATATCTCTTCCGCTGCGTTCATCTTCCCATGCTACAACCCATTGCGAACCAGTAAGGGAACTTGCTTCAGGATGCACCTTGGATGAGCTTACCGTACACATCGTGACAATATCACCTGTCCAGATGAAATCACCGTCAGAGTCGAGAGCCATAGCTTTCACATAGTCGTCGTTCGTTCCTTCGGTATAAAATACTGTTACATCAGTAGCGGTATGCCCAACACTAAAGGGATAGACATTTATTGCAGAAAGGGGAATAATAATTCTTCCTGCGTCTTCCCACTTTCTTGTACCTGCGACATCGATTTTCTGTCCGTAAATTCCACGGTTGTTCTGATCTGCATCCATTTCGTTCCAATACGCATAGAGCATTTGAGTATCCTCAAGATATGCAAGGTAAGGATAGAAATGCTCGTTTCCGAGATTTGTGGATACGATAACACCATTTGCCATAAACTGGCAAACTCCGTTGGAATTGACATGCTGGACATAGACATCAGAATTCATATTGCTATCCCTGTCTTCATGCCAGCCGATGAAAAATCCGTTATTCTCGTCCAGTACGATCTGAAGATCCTGTGTCCATGCAGATATACCTCCGGCGGTTGAGATCGCACATGGCTGAAACCAGGCAGCAGTTCCGTTCATATCGTATTTCTGAGCATAGATGTAACGTGTCGGATACATTGTAGACCCCGTATCGTCAAAATATTTCACGATAACATTATCATTCTCTACTGCAATTGGTTGAGGCCAGGTATATCTATTAGATCCGGTAATAGCAATTCCTGTTGATCCCCACAGAAGTGCTCCGGCAGGACTGATCTTCTGAATGCGGCTGATATATTCAGAACTCCATGCAATAACCGCATTCCCCGTACTCGTAACGGTGACTTTCGGAGCCGCATCAAAATCTGTCGAGTTAGAAAGTTCGAGCCCATCTGGTCCCCACATAAAAATCCCATCCGGGGATATACGATATGCATAGATATTATTATTGCCAGCATTCCGAATATCCTGGAACGTCAGGATGGCATAATTATCGTGATCAACTGTCATGTCCCAATCGGTGAGCCAGCCCATCGACGTGTGGTCACTGATAAGAATGCCATTGTTTACCCATAATGCATTACCTGCAGAATCGTATCGCTGCAGACGGACATTATAATTACCACTTTCATTGGCAAAGTATCCAACATAAATATCTCCCGTAGGTCCGGGTACTACTTTGGGAATGGCGTCTTCGCCCGGAAGACCGCATACAACTGTGTTTACAGCCGGGTCGGAAGACCACTCGGCATACAATGCAATAGTAAATATTGCACAAAATAAAATTGTAAGAAAAACTCTTTTTTTCATACAACCTCCGCGTTGTTTTTTATAAAATTTTCATTTAATTTATTTTTAAATTCAACTTTATTTATTTGTACTTACCGGAATATTTTCATAAAGTGTCAAGAATTTACATAAGCTGTTGCAATAAAAAAAAGACGCACCGAGGTGCGCCTTTTATGGTGAATAATCTAGTATTACTTATTTCATCAATATCATTTTCTTTGTAAGAATTTCCTTGCCTGTATCAAGAGTATAGAAATAAATTCCGCTTGCAGCAATTCTACCACTCTCGTCCAGCCCGTTCCAGGTTGCAGATTGATCTTCAGGAATGAGGGTTTTCACAAGTTGTCCATGAATATTGTAGATTTTGATCTGTCCTATTACAGTGTGCGGAAGTGAGAAGGAGATTGTTGTTGAGCCGCTGAAAGGATTCGGATTGTTCTGAATAACGAGCTCGTTTCCGGGAGTAGGATCAACAGACACATTAGAAATAATATCGCTTGCGTCGCGCGGATTGATGCGGTAATGCTCATCTGTATAATTCCAATCAACCACACCAATAATATCATACGGATCGCCTGATGCAACAGCAGAATCAAGAAGCGTGCCGGTTACAGCATAACCATAGTCAACTCCGTCGCCGATCACAAACATCGTGCTCCCGCCATCATCTGATCCGATATATGCATCTGTATCAATGCCTTGTATGACCGCATGCTCGATCATTATAAGTTGACCTTCCCATACTTCTGCAGGATTGGTATTTGCAGGGATTGTCCAATCGATGCCGAGTCCGCCAATAATAGTTGGCGTTATCTCAGTTCCAGTCTCAAGGTCTAAGAGAATAGGATCTACCAATTCGGTTTTATTGTTGTACTCATCGCGTGTTGCATAGAAAAGAATCTCGTCATTCACTTCTACAAGATCAATAAAATCATAGTCGAAGATAAGTACGCCATTATATGCACCCGTGTCATCACTTACCCAAACATCGCTGAACGCATCGTTTGCAGTAACAGTAGCAAAGAAGGTTGCGACTCTGTCATTCAGGATGTGCCCTTTGCTGGGATTATTCGTATTTGTCAGCGCGATCGGTGTGATACCCGCATAGAAATCATAATCAGTATCGCTG
>Ga0268278_1000980_pt1 | contig 17716 bp, 16 predicted proteins | sample saktaG_3_FD_190135 | JGI IMG/M metagenome (GOLD analysis project Ga0268278, IMG submission 190135) | Saline water microbial communities from Sakinaw Lake, British Columbia, Canada - sak_2010_1_5_55m | ecosystem: Environmental > Aquatic > Non-marine Saline and Alkaline > Saline ... | reverse complement strand
ACCTTACAGGCGAGCCGATCTTACCGCATCTGCTTCGTTACAGCCCATTCGTGGTGAAGGACCACAACTTCATGCGCTGTGCCTTGCATCTGCAGCAACCTCGACTCGTGAATAATCCAGGTTAGTTAACATTATTATATACTTTCTTCTTTCCTGTCTAAAGAATTAAATCGTATTTCATGTTCAATTTTGTCTTGACAGCACAAGATAAAATAATTGATTATACACTGGACAGGAGAAAAAACAACTGAATATTATCATTCAGAAAAAACGCTTTATTTACATTTTTTTTATCATTTTTATACTTTTTTTTGGCTCTAAGATCTTTGCGGATGACTACGGCACATTGTTGGGACAAATTATTAACTCTAACAATCAAGCCCTTCCGAATGTTCAGATTTCTATATCAAACAAAGGGACGGATTTTAAACAAGAATTTGTCAGTGATACTACAGGTTCTTTTCAGGTTTGCGGGATTCCTCTTGGTCAATACATAATACGCTTCGATGCTAAGGGATTTCAACCTTATATTAGAGAGAATATTTTTCTAGAACCTTCTCAAACCCTCTATATTAAGGTCATATTTAAAAGTAAAGAAGCTTCAATATCCAGAATAACCCGTCTCGACTACTCCAATTGTATATATCAAACAATCCTCGATGAATCTCAAATCAATGAATTACCTTCAGCTCATAATGTTTGGTCTCTTATAGAAAACCAGGATCTCTCGGCAACAACCAATCGTATTGATACAGGAGGTCTCTGGGGAAGCATCCCTGCCCTCTATAGTTCAAGAGGAAGCTGTTCCTGGACTCAGAATATTTATCTCCTCAACGGAATGGACGTCACCGACCCTTACTGGACAGGCAAACCCCTTTTTTTTGCTGATTTTTACGCACTGCGTTATACCCAGCTTATTAATGCCGCGCACCCGGTTCAAGCCCTTAATCCAGGTGGATACTTTAACCTCATGACAAAGGAAGAGACAAATGAATACCACGGCAGCATCTCAATTTTTAACATCCATAAATTTTTACAAAGTTCCAACATCTCCCCTGCTCTGAGGAAAGAAGGAATCTTTGAAAGCCACTCATTCAATCATTTAACAGAAGGAAATTTCCATCTGTCAGGCCCTATAATCCCAGGGAAAATCTCGTTCTTCAGCTCAGTATCTGCCTTTGATACATCACGTAATTTAGCAGACTACGAAAAAGATGATAAATCTTCAGTCTTATCCGGCCTTTTAAGTTTAAAATTCCGCTATTCTATAAGCACACTGCGTCTTCTCTGGACAGGACAAATCCTGTCTCATCCATCTTTTGGTGCAGAAAGGAATGTTCCTTTCTCCTCAACTTCTGATCGAAGAGACCTCTATAATGTATTTCAAGCCATATGGGACTTTAGAATTCGAGAGAACAATTTCCTTAAGGCGGGCCTTTGTTTTAGCCATGGAGACATCCGTTCCTCTTACCAGAATGAGCCTCTCGACTATTACGGGAAGGATATCTTCAATAAAATTCCCTCTGGAGCGGCTCCTCTTTCCTCGCAAGATAAGCGCAGTCGTTTAAACTTTCTTGTCAAAGGAGAATCGCTTTTTTCATTCTTCCCAAATGCAAGATACAAATTACAATACGGCTTCCAACTTCAGCATTGTGTTTCCTCTTCACTGCAAGAAATCAAAGACAATCTTTACTTACATTTTTTTCAGGGCCTTCCCCTTGAAATCGTTAAATATAATACTCCTATTGAGCATCAGGAATCAGCTTTTCATTTAAATCTTTTTATTCAAAACACAGTAACTCTTTCAAATTTTTTCTCCTTTTATTTTGGGTTTAACCTTGCCTCAAGCAGAGGCGGAAAACCTGGCCAATCTTCTCTTTCGGATGGAACAGGAGTAAAAAGCAGTATTAGCTGGCTAAATATTGCTCCCCGTGTTGGATTTATCATTCCTCTGTCTAAAGCAAAAACATCGGCATTGAAAATTTCCTTCGCACGTTATTATTTCACCCTACCCCTTCACTATCTGACATACGGTAATCCTGATGCGCTCGGAGGATCTGTTTACACCTGGAATGATCAAAACAAAGACAACCTCTTTCAAGAAAATGAAATAGGTACACTTATCAGACGGGAGGGGCCTTTTTTCTCAAGAATTGACCCTGATTTAAAAAGACCTTACACTGACGAGGTTGCTATTTCTTATGCCTGCACATTCAGTTCCAACTGGTATTTTTCTCTCGGAGGATTTTATAGAGCAACAAACAATCTTATAAAAACAGTTAACATTGGAGTACCATTTTCTGAATATGACCCCGTATATTTCATAGATGATGGCGATGATATGATTCCATTCTCTAGTGACGATCTGCTTTTCACTGTATACAATCAAAAGAAAGAAAGTCTCGGTCAGGATTTTTTTCTTCTTTCCAACTGGGAGTCAGATAAAAGAGTATCCAATTATTTTGGTTTTGACCTCAACCTTATTAAAAAATTCAGCTCAAAATTCACTTTCTTTCTTTCTCTTACCGCAATCCAGGCAGATGGAACAACAAATCCTGGAAATACAGAATGGGAAAATGATGACGGACTCATAGGAACTCTATATGATAATCCAAATACCCTTATTAATGCCACAGGAAGGCTGCGCTTTGACAGAGGTTACACTGGCAGGCTTGGCTTTAATTATTTGGCTCCATTTGATATAAGAATTGCATGTATTATTAAATATTACGATGGTCAGCCTTTTGCAAGAAAAATCATCATTACCGGATTTAACCAGGGTCCTTTTTATATCATGGCTCATCCCCGTGGGGTTGCCAGATATGAATACAATAGAACAATAGACATAAGAATTGAGAAACAATTAAATTTTGGAGAAAAAAGATTGAGAATAATTCTCGACGGATTTAATATTCTTAATCGTGGGCTTGCCACAGAAGAAAATGAATGGACAGGGCCAGAATTTCCTCTCCGCTTTGCAACAGAAATTCAATCTCCAAGGGTATTCCGTATTGGCTTGGCTTATGAATTCTAAAAAAATATTTTCAATTTTATTTCTTTTCTTTTTTCTTATAATTTCTTTTATACCCTGTCAAATTTTCGCGCAAGATATATTTATATGGCGCCCTGATCTAAACAAAAAAAATCTATCTGAGCAGCATAAAATATTCATCCATGGAGAGTACTTTGTACAGCTCCAATCCCCATGTACCTTCCCAAGCTATAACGACCTCAGCGGCCCTGAAGACAGATGGAACTATGGATTTCAAAACCGCATTTTTTTCACACGAAACACGAGTTTCCTCGGTCAACTTATCACTCATGATGATGGCGGAAGGAGGACTAAATTCGACTGGCATTTTTCTCTCAGGCATTCTCCTTTCGAAAACCTTGTATTTATAATAGGCCACGACAGCAACCATGACTCTGACTTCCAGAGCCATCTTAACCAAAAATCTTTTTATCTTAACCGCAATTACATCGGATTCGGCATTCCTTTCCAAACAGAGGCTCTTTATGTTGAACCGTTCACATGGTTTCTCCACCACACAAACCATAAAGGACATCTCGACTTTTCAGGAGAGAAGCTGCGCCAGGAATATGGTATAAGATTAGGCCTGCGCCTAAAAAAATTTGCAGTCGCAAATCTTCAGGTATTATCTCAGAGTGAAAAAATTTTCTCACTTGCCCAGACTATCAGAGCCGATTTGATCATCAGAATAAAACTCCTGGATTATTTTGAACTGTCCCTTGGAACAAGCCTATGGAAAGACATAACTGAAAGCCGACTTGAAAACAAAAAATATTTTTATAAATTCATATGGGGTATTGCCATTCCATTTTAAAGAAATAAGAATGCTTTCTATAACTGGAAAATTTATCTTTTCTTTCATTATCATTGCAACATTTTTTGCCTTTGCTATTCCCGTCTATTATCGATATAGAATCATTAGGTCCGGGCTTCCGGATAAAAGGTTTAATAATTTCGGAAAAAGGATCTGGCAGGCACTGACCAAAGTATTATTCCAGAGATGCACACTTAAAAATGAAAGATTATTCACTGGTTTTATGCATGTTTTCATTTTCTATGGGGCTCTTACTTTTGATACTATGTCTGTCAATCATACACTTGAAGGATTTATCCCAAATTTTTTTATTTTTGGCAGCACAAATTTCGGCCTTTTCTTTTCCTTTTTAGTTGATGTGTTTGCTATTCTTGTCCTTTCAAGCGTAGTCTTTTTTACTATAAAAAGATTTATAGTTAGGCCAAAAGCCTATGACACAACCCTTCTTGATTCGGGAATTATTTATATTCTTCTCACAGTAGTAACTTTAAGCTACCTTTATTTTGAAGCTTTTTCAATTGCTCACATTCCAGATATGGAACGTTTTTCTTTTCTGGGAGGACTTTTAGCCCAAACAATAAAAAATTCTGGCCTGAGTTCGAGGATTATAACTCTGCATTTCAATATTTCCTGGTGGCTTCATATTCTTATAGTTTACGGATTTATTGCCTATGTTCCCTATTCTAAATACTTTCACATGTTTGCAGCACCTTTTAATGTGCTTTTCAATTCTGATAATCCTTCAGGAGAATTAAAATCTTTGGATATCGAGAATTCAGAAATTTTTGGAGTCGAAAAGGTTTCAGACTACACATGGAAAGATTTCCTGGATGCATTTGCCTGTATGGAATGCGGCCGGTGTCAGGATGCCTGCCCAGCTTTTGCCAGCGAAAAACCACTATCTCCAAAAATGATTATTTTCAACTTAAAAAATCATCTTCTAAAACAAGGCAAAAATCTCATAAAAAATAAAAAAGAGAAGATTCCCCTTCTGATGAGCGAAGTATATACAGGAGAAGAAATCTGGTCATGCACTACGTGTGGGGCCTGTATGCATGTTTGTCCTGTTGAAATACAACATATTCCAAAAATTATTGGACTCAGACAGAGCCAGGTATTGATGGAAAGCAAATTTCCCTCTGAATTGAATTCGCTGTTCAGAAATATGGAAACTAACAGCAATCCATGGGGAATCGGTTTTGCAGATAGAGCCAATTGGACCAAAGATCTAAATGTAAAATTAATGCGTGAACATACGGATACTGAATATCTTCTCTGGTTGGGATGTGCAGGTTCTTTTGATGAGAATGGAAAAAAAATTGCCACGGCCTTGATATCAGTTCTTAATAAGGCTGGAATAGATTATGCAGTTCTTGGATCTGAAGAAAAATGTTGTGGCGATTCAGTAAAAAGACTGGGCAATGAGTATTTATTCCAGATGCAGGCTTGTGAAAACATTAAAATGTTTTGTAAATACAACGTCAAAAAAATCATTGTTATGTGTCCTCATGGATATAATACTTTTAAACACGAATACAAAAATCTTCTCGAGTTAATTCCTGATATTTCCACAGGTGATAAAGAACATATTAAAAATATTGAAGTCATCCACCATGTCCAACTTATCGCAAAACTCATTCGAGAAGGGCAGCTTCCAATAAATTGTAACATGAAAGAGCTGTTTACATATCATGATTCCTGCTATTTAGGCCGACAAAATAATATTATTAACGAACCCCGCGATATCCTGTCAAAGTTAAGCCAGAAAAGTATAATCGAACTTAAAAACAACAAAGAACACAGTTTTTGCTGTGGAGCTGGGGGTGGATTGATGTGGGTAGAGGAATTACTGGGGACCCGTATAAATCATATTAGAACAGATGAAATAATTGATTCTAATGCTGATGTTGTTGTTACATCATGCCCTTTCTGCCAAACCATGATTCAGGATGGACTCAAGGACAAAGAAAAAGAAAGTATTAAAGTAAAAGATATCGTACAGGTGCTTGCTGAGGCAATAGAATATGAATAATTCATTTTAAAAGGATTGCCCTGAAAGCTGCTATTGCACTATCTATATCTTTATCGTCTATATCTTTATTTGTTACAAAACGGGACCCTCCTGCAACAGGCAAAGCCAATATGCCCCGATCCTCTAATCGGGACAGAAGTTCTTGAGTAGAAAGAGTTGGATGATTAAACCCAAATATTATGATATCGGTTTCTATATTTTCCGGATCTAGGTCAATGCCAGGAAGTCCAGCAATGCCTAAAGCCAGATTTTTTGCCCTGACATGATCCTCCTTTAACCTATCTACCATCTCAGTTAAAGATATGATCCCTGCTGCTGCCAGAATTCCCACCTGCCTCATTCCCCCACCCAGCACTTTTCTTATTCTGCGAGCATATTCTATAAAATCCCTAGAGCCAACCAACATCGAACCCACTGGAGAAGACAGCCCTTTTGAAAGACAAAACATCATAGAATCCCCAATCTTCGCATACTCTTTTACAGGAATCCCTGAAGCTACACTGGCATTAAAAACTCGTGCACCATCAAAATGAATTTTCAAATTATGCTTATCTGCTACTTCTCTAACAGCTCTTAAATTCTCCATTGGTACAACTGCCCCACTCCAAGCATTATGAGTATTTTCAACACAAATAAGAGATGTCCTTGGGAAATGAACAGAAGGTATTCTTATGTTGCGTTCAATTTCCTCAGGGTCCATTGCTCCACGATTAGAAGTGATCGGACGAGGAGTAATTCTTGATATAAAAGTCATGTGTGTGGATTCCATGTTATAAATATGGGACTTTGCTTCTACAATGACCTCATCCAATTCTGTTGTCCACACTTTGACTGCGATAGAATTTCCCATAGTTCCAGAAGGAACATACAAACTAGCCTCTTTCCCCATCATTTCTGCTGATATAGATTCAAGTTTTTTAACCGTAGGGTCATCTCCCAAAACATCATCTCCCACAATAGCCTCAGCCATTGCTTTTCGCATTCTTTTGGTCGGCCTTGTAACTGTATCACTTCTAAAATCTGAATATTTTCTCATTTTATGATCTCCTTTCCATACATCCATTGTAAATAAAAAAATGATGTTCGGCAAATAATTCGGTTAGTTTTTTACTGAAAATGGAACTTTTTTCAGGTTTACTTGGTTGATAATCTATGGTATAGATAACTTTGATTTTATTGTAATAATGATTCTGTTGTAATAATATTTCACTATGTCAAAAAATAATCTTTTGTCAAAAAATAATCTTTTCAAATGTACATTTTATCTTCTCCTTTTTCTTAACATCTTCTTTTTGAGTTCCATTATATCTTATCAAATAACTGTAAGAGGAGAGATGGTCGTAGTCCCTGATCTGTTTAGCAAAACACTGGAGGAAGCAAAACAGGAATTGGCAAAAGAAAAATTAGTTATTATCCAAAGCGGAGTGCAACTCCATGAATATTTAGAAGATGGAAAAATCATTTCCCAGGACATTCTTCCAAATTCAAGGGTAAAGATCAATAAACAAGTAAAAGTTATTCTGAGTTCTGGCAAAGAAAAAATAGTTATCCCTCAATTCCTTGGGAGAAGTCTCCAGACTGTAAGCAACGAACTTAAAGACATAGGATTAAGGAAAGGCAATATTTCACACGTTCATACTTCCAAGTATGCTGCCGGAAAAATAATTGCTCAATTTCCTCTTCCTTTTGAAGAAGCTGGGAAAAACTTCCGCATTAGCTTTCTTGTTAGCCAGGGAGAAAAGGAAAAAAAATATCTCATGCCCGATCTACTCGGAAAACACTCCTCATCTATCATTGCAAAACTAAAGGAACTGGAATTCAATATAGGAGATATACGTTATTCTTTTTATCCGGGCCTCGATACAGGGATTATTATCAATCAATTTCCCCATCCGGGCGCACGAATCCAGAAAAGAAACCTAATCACTCTTGAGGTAAGTAAATAATGATTCAGATTGCCCCCTCAATTCTTTCTGCAGATTTTTCAAGAATCGCAGAGGCAGTCAAACTCGCAGAAAAAGCAGGAGCTGACTTGATTCACATCGATATTATGGACGGACACTTTGTACCTAATCTGACGTTTGGACCTAAGTTGGTAGCCTCCCTCAGAGAAAAAACTTCCCTTCCTCTGGATGTTCATCTAATGGTGGAAAATCCAAGGTTTTTCATTCCATTATTCCATGAGGCCGGGGCAGACTGGATTTCCATCCATATTGAAAATTCCGTCCACATTCATAAAGATATCACACTCATTAAAGAATTAGATAGAAAAGCAGGCCTTGCCATTAATCCTGGGACTCCATTTCATCTTATAAACGATATTGTCCAGGAACTTGATTATGTCCTTCTCATGACTGTTAATCCAGGCTGGGGGGGGCAGGGATTTATCGAATCCTGTCATGCAAAAATATCCAATCTCAAGAAGATGTTAACGCATCAAAATATTGATATCCCTATTGAAATAGATGGAGGAGTAACATACGAAAATATGGAAAAGCTCATCAAAGATGGCGCAGAGATTTTTGTTGCAGGTTCTAGCATCTTCAATGATAAAAACCCCGCAGAAATGATCATTAAGATGAAAAAACTGGCCAAAAAATACAATCAACAATGAACTGTCTAGTCACAGGAGCAGCAGGATTTATAGGTTCCCACCTATGTAGAAGACTTCTCAAAGAAGGATTTTATGTCACTGGCATCGACTCTTTTACAAGTTTTTATCCAAAGTGGATCAAGGAGAGAAATATTCAGCCCTTCTTGAATGAGAAAAAGTTCGAATTTATTGCAGAAGACATAAATACTCTGAGCCTGAAAAAGCTGCTACAAAAAGCAGATTATGTTTTCCACATTGCAGCTCAAGCAGGAGTAAGATCAAGCTGGGGTCAGGAATTTTCTACTTATACTAAGAACAACATCGAAGCAACACAAAAATTACTGGAAGAATCAAAAGAGGCACAGATAAATAAATTTATCTACGCTTCTTCTTCTTCTGTTTATGGATTTTGTCCTGAGATTCCTACTTCAGAAGACAGCCCACTTCTCCCCTACTCACCTTACGGTGTAACCAAACTCGCGGGAGAGCATCTTTGTTTTCTTTATTTTAAAAACTATGGAGTCCCATGCATTTCTCTGCGCTTTTTCACTGTTTACGGACCGGGTCAACGTCCTGATATGGCATTCCACAGGTTCTTTAAGGCCATCGCTGAAAACAGACCCATTTCTATATATGGCAATGGTGAACAGACAAGAGACTTTACATATATCAATGACATCATTGAAGCAAATTTCGCTTCCATAAAACTGGGGAAAATAGGAGAGACATATAATATCGGAGGCGGAAATCGAAGAAAAATGATAGACCTTTTTCCAATATTTGAGGAAATATGCAAGAAAAAAGTGCAAATAAACTGGCAAGAAAATCAGAGAGGTGATGTTCTTCATACATTTGCAAGCATTGAAAAGGCAAAACGTGATTTAAATTATACACCAAAATTTAAGCTTTATGACGGACTCCAGGAGGAATTTAAATGGATTAAGAGTCTATATTCTATTTAATCCAAAACATTCATAAAAAAATGATAATCAGGAAAAATGTGATGAAAAAAATAAAAATTGTTTCTTTAATTGCCATTGTTTTCTTAGTTGTTGGGTTTGGGTGCAAGAAGGAAAAAATCGAAATCTCACCTGAAGTAGCCTCTTCAGACGAGGCTCTGTTTAAATTGGGAGAAAAATATATCGAGAAAGATCCGGAAAAAGCTCAACTGTATTTCAGGCAGGTAATCGATTCCTTCCCAAAGAGCTTCTATGCACAGAGGGCTAAATTATCCATTGCAGACATCTATTTTAAAAAGGGAGACGAGGGAAACCTGATAGTTGCAGCCTCTGAATACAGGGAATTTATTTCCCTTTTCCCACTGAGCCCTTCATCGTCTTATGCGCAATACCGGATAGCATTGACTTATTTTAAAAAAGTTTTAGGCCCTGGACGGGACCAGACAAAAACCAAGCAAGCACTGGATGAATTCAAGAAAGTTATTACTAACTACCCGATGAGTGAAGAAGCAAAGTCCTCTCAAGAAAATATAAGGTTATGTGAAGAATATTTGGCAGAGCATACTTACAGCATCGGTTATTACTATTATAAAGTACACGTCTTCAAAGCTTCAATAAGCCGATTGAGTGAAATATTAACAAAATATCCAAATTATTCAAAAATGGATAAAGTCTATTTCTGCCTGGGAGACTCCTATCTCAAGTGGAATAAAGCAGATCAAAGTATCCCCTATTTTACGAAACTCATATCTGATTTCCCACAGAGTAAATATGCAAAAAACGCTGTTGAGATAATGAAAGAAATTGAAAAGGAACAGGAGGGAAAGAAAAAATAGATAATAAAAAAAATCTGCCCATGGAGGTTAATATGATAAAGAAAAAACATCTTATTTTGGTTATATCAGCTATCCTATCTTTCACTTGCCTCTCTTTCGCTCAATTTCAAGGAGACAAGATTTATAATAAAATAAAAGTGAAATCAGGAATCGGCTTTGAATATTTTAATCGGGCAGTAAGCCTGAATGACGATGAAGCATCTTCCAGCCTCAGTTCCTATCTTTTCACCTTAAATGCAGAATTTGAAACCCAGGGAGGATTCTTTTTAAATGTAATGGCAGGATTTTCTCTTTCAGAATTTGATTCCATTACATACCGGGAATTGCCATTCTCAATAGAACTGGAATCTGGAAAAATTGGAGGCTATCTCTTAGGTGGAAAAATAAAAAAAAGCATTATTACCCTGAATGATTTTGAGATTGGAGGCACTGCAGAATTCGTCTATTATATTGGGAAAGAGAAAGAATGGGAGATATCTGACTTGAGTGTCCCAGGAACTGTTACAGGAAAACCATCATGGATGAGAGCTCTAGCCGGAGCAGTAATTACTTATAAAGGTTATGATTATTTCTATCCCTATGTATCTATCGGCTATAATAAACTCTGGGGTACATTCACATTAGAAGAAACAATCCAGAATCTAAAGGGAACAGAAGAGAAAAAGATATCGGGAAAGAGCAATATAAGCACTGTCGTTGGGACAGTTTACGAGCTAACAAACGCCTTAAGTATCAATGCAGAGATCAAACTGTTCCCCTATAAAGACGGAGTAGATTTTGGGCTTTTATTTAAGGCCATGTATTCTTTTTAGTAATTTTGGGAGGATATCATGCGTAAAAACAAATATATATTTTTACTGTTCATAATACTGACTTTTTTCTTTACGGTAAGTTTCAAACAGGTCAGATTAGATACACACCTCAAAACTAGGCACGTACCGCTTCATCAAAAATTTCAATCTCTAAAAAATCCTTTTACTCGTTCCCTTAAAGCACAGCGCTATTCCCAAGATGAAATCCTGGTTAAGTTCAAACCTACTGTATCGAGTCAGTTCGCAGAAGCAACAATTGCTGCTTATAGTTCAAAAAAAATTAAAAAAATCCCAAAGATAAATATTTATCAAATACATATTCCCAAAAATATATCTGTCGAAGAAATGCTTTATGCAATGAACAGGAATCCTGATATTGAATATGCAGAGCCGAATTATCTAGTCCATATGACTGTCACTCCTAATGATATTTACTTCGAATATCAATATGCCCTCTATAATTCTGGCCAGTCAATTGGAGTCCCTGGGAGTCCTCAGGGAAAAGACAGAGCTGACATTAAAGCTACTGCGGCATGGGAGGAAACTAAAGGAAAGGAAGATGTGATTATTGCGATTATCGATACTGGTGTTGACCTTCTTCATCCGGAGTTGGAAAAAAAAGTCATATCTGGAGGCCGGGATTTTGTCAATGATGATTTTGATGCCACAGATGACGAAGGTCACGGTACTCACGTAGCTGGAATAGCTGCTGCTGACACAAACAACAATGAAGGAATCGCGGGAGTGGCATGGAACTGTAAAATCTTACCCATTAAAACCCTGGATGAAGAAGGAGATGGTTATTACAGCGATATAATCGATGGAATAATATGGGCCGCTGACAATGAGGCAAATGTTATTAATCTGAGTCTTGGAGGAGAATATCAAGCTCAAGCATTAGAAGAAGCTTTGAAATATGCTTATGATAAAGACATTGTTATCGTCGCTGCAGCAGGAAATGATGGAGGTTCAGTGATGTATCCAGCAGCTTATGACAATTACTGTCTGGCAGTTGCTGCTACGGATTACAACGATGACAGAGTTACACTGATAAACACAGAAGGATTACAGGAACCATGGGAATCAAATCATGGCCCAGAAATTGATGTTGCTGCCCCTGGACGAAGAATTCTAAGCTGTGTTCCTACATGGTATTGGGGCAAAGGTTCCCTTCCTTATGCATATTCCGACGGCACCTCTGCATCAGCTCCTCAGGTTTCAGGTTTGGCAGCGTTAATAAAGAGCATAAAACCATGGCTTTCGAATTCTGAAATAATGGATGTTATTCGCTATTCCTCAGATGATGTAAACTCAAACGAATATTCCGGAAACGATGAATTCATCGGATACGGACGGATAAACATGGAAAAGGCTCTTGTTCCGATAAAAATATCCACTTCCAAATAAAGTGAATGATTAAATCTCTCCGTATTAAAAATTTAGCCACCATAGAAGATATCGAGATACACTTTAAGAAAGGATTTTCTATACTCACAGGAGAAACCGGAGCAGGAAAATCTATTATTATCGGTGGGATCATACTGATTATGGGGGGAAAAGGCTCTTCAGATATGATCAGGACAAGAAAAACAGAAGCCTCAGTGGAAGCAATCTTTCTTCCTGCGCATATTTCAAGCAACTTCTCTATTGATGGTACAAACGAACTTACTATACAAAGAAAAATTTCCGAACAGAAAACTGGAAAAGCATATATCAACGGGATTCTTGTTCCAGTCAAAAAACTCAAAGAAATAAGCAGCAGTATAGTTGATATATACGGCCAAAATGACCATGCATTTCTCAGACAAGTTGAAAATCAACTCGATTACCTTGACTGTTATTCAAATGCTTTTTCTTTGAGAAGAAAGATCTCGAATATAGCACATGAACTAAGAAAACTTATCAAAGAAAAAAGAGAATTGGAAGATAAGGAAAAGGAACGTGAACGACGCCTTGATTTTCTTGATTTCCAGATAAAAGAAATCGAAATAGCCCAACTGGTGCCAGGTGAGGAAGCAGCACTCCGCCAAGAAAGAAACATACTCAAAAACGCAGAAAAAATAAGCACTCTTGTGGAAGATGCTTTAAACATTTCTTATAACAAGGAAAATTCTATCTCCCCACTTCTGACCAATCTTCAAAATGTTGTAGATAATCTATCAGATTTTGATAAAGAGTTTAAATATATGAGTGATGGAATAAACGAATTTAATATAACTATTAAAGAATTTTCAGATTTTTTAATCAAATTCAAAGAAAAACACACTGGTGCACCGGAAAAACTGGAAACAATCGAAGAGCGCTTGAGCCAGATAGAAAAACTAAAGAGAAAATACGGAAAAAGCATAAATGAAATTCTTGCATTTTTGGAATATACAAAAAAAGAATATAAAGAATTATGTGCAAGCCATGAAAAAATGGCTGATGTGGATAAAGAACTTAAACTTAAATATGACAAATACATGGAAAACTCCAAAAAACTTTCACTTTTAAGAAAAGAAAATGCACATAGACTTGAAAAACTCATTGAAAAAGAAATTGGTATCCTCGGAATGAAAAAAGCTCGATTTAAAATCGATATCAAATCTTACGCGCTTGGCCCAAATGACGTGGAAAAAGTAAAAGACACCGGTACAGAAGATGTTGAATTTCTCATCAGTCCTAACCCTGGAGAAGAACTAAGGCCCTTAAGAAAAATCGCATCTGGAGGAGAACTTTCCCGCATCATGCTTTCTTTAAAATCTATAGGTAAAGATACAGAAAAATTAAAGACTTTTATCTTCGATGAAATCGACGCCGGGATTGGAGGGAAAACAGCGGAATTCGTTGCCCAAAAACTTAAGTCCCTGGCACGTGAAAACCAAGTTATCTGTATAACACACCTTCCCCAAATCGCCTCCTTTGCTACTTACCATTATAAAGTAGGCAAAAAAGTTGACAAGAATCGAACTTTCACAACCATAAAAAAACTGAATTTTGATGAAAGAGTAAATGAAATCGCCCACCTCTCAGCAGGCAGCCATCTCACAGAAACCTCTCTTCAAAATGCAAGGGAAATGCTTACCCATAATCTAAATTTAAATCACGAAAATGGGAAAACAGCTTAAAAATTTTGAAAGCATGAAATTCTATATTCATACCTTCGGCTGACCATTGGTTTGTTCTTTACAAATTGTCTAAATCGTTCTTTTTTACAGCGTTTCAGTAGGATTTGTAATTCAGAATATTGAAACTACACCTTATTATTCTAATTTTTGGTGGTTAACTGAGCTAGGATGGTCTGTTGTAAGATTGGAGGTAAAAAGAAAAAAACAATCCGAGTATAAGTCAATGCACCTATTGTCGCAGTTATTATCTCAAAGGAAAATTGAATAAAGGCAGTATTTTATATCCGTGTTTCAACCGAAGATCAAGCCAAAAATTGGGCCTCGACAAATCTATGTAAATTGCATACAATCGTATGCAGAGTGAATATAGGAACCATTTAAAATGAAACCATTTACAAAAAATAGGGCGGAATTAGGGATAGATATATTCTGTTGTTGTAGGAGGTAAAAATGGTTAAGTTTATTAAAAGAATTTCAAAAACTGCCGGTCATGTGCCTGGTGAACTTGTTCATGTAGGAGAAAAAAAGGTAGATGAAGTAAAAGTATCAGTAATAGATTATGACGATAAAAATTTCCAAGAAAAAATAATTGCTAATATTGAAGAACTTTTGCCTTTTAAAGATACTCCAACAGTTACTTGGATTAATATTAACGGATTGCATGACGTAGATTTTATTGAAAAAATCGGCAATAATTTTGAAATGCACCCTTTGACTCTCGAGGATATTGTTAATACCGGCCAACGCCCTAAATATGAAGATTTTGACCAGTATATTTTTGTAACCTTAAAGATACTCATGTTTGATGAAGAAAAAAAAGAAATAATATCAGAGCAGGTAAGTTTAGTTTTCGGCGCCAATTTTGTAATATCGTTTCAGGAGATAGAAAGCGACGTATTTAATCCTATTCGCGAACGCATACGTAATGCTAAAGGAAGAATCAGGAAGATGGGGCCGGATTATCTTGCCTATAGTCTTTTGGACGCTGTTGTCGATAATTATTTTTCTATTTTAGAAAAGTTTGGTGAAAAAATTGAAGGGATGGAAGAAGATTTGGTTGCCAATCCTACGCCGCAGACTTTACAGGCTATTCATGATCTAAAACGAGACGCAATATTTTTGCGTAAATCTGTATGGCCGTTGCGTGAGGTCGCCGGCGGTCTTGAGCGCAGCGAGTCTATACTTATCAAGAAAGAAACGCATATATTTTTGCGCGATGTTTATGATCATACTATTCAGGTTATAGATACCATTGAAACATTTCGCGATATGGTTTCAGGCATGCTTGACATTTATTTGTCCAGCGTAAGCAATCGGATGAATGAAGTAATGAAAGTTTTGACGATATTTGCTGCGATTTTTATCCCGTTAACATTCATGGCAGGTGTTTATGGGATGAATTTTGAATTTATGCCGGAATTAAAATGGAAATGGGGATATTTTGCATTGTTGGGCCTTATGGCTGTTGTCGGATTTGGAATGCTGTTTCATTTTAGAAGAAAAAAGTGGATTTAATATATTGGCAAGATAAAAAAGCGAGGTACGCATGAATTTAATGTTGTTTATTGTAGTCGTTGTAGCTTCCTTTATCGTTGTAAGGATAGGGGCGATTGCTTTTGAGCTTACCGGGTTGGAATGGTCTTTGGCAAAATTCCAATCAATATCTTGTTTTTCAGGCACAGGCTTTACAACCAAAGAGGCAGAGCTAGTTGTTAGTAATCCCCAAAGACGCCGCATCGCATCAACTTTAATTATTTTGGGAAATGTCGGGCTTGTGACTATGATTGCAACCTTTGCTAACACTTTACGTCCAAACCTATTGTTGCCGCAATTTAAAGTTCCGTTTTTGGACCTAGTAATACCATCGCGCTTGCTGCCTTGGATTAATTTACTCATTGTCTCTGTTTGCATATACTCAATTTATCGTATTTTTACTCATTCAAGGTTCACAAAGAAAATTACAGATACCTTACGCGCACGCATAGTCAAGAATGACATAATTAAACCTGTATCTTTTGAAGAGCTTTTAGTCGCAACTGGAGGCTATGGTGTATCAAGTATTGAGGTCTGTAGCGATAGTCCAATATTAAATAGAACACTTCGTGATGCAAATCTAAGAATTCATGATATTAACGTTTTAGTAATAGAACGAGATGGAGAAACCATACCAAATCCTCCCGGAGATACCAAGGTTATTTTAGGTGACCGGCTAACGTGTTTTGGGAAATTAGAGAACATTAGAAGAGACTTATATAAAATTTCAAAATAAATAAGGGGAAGTAGCAGCATTGCCTATGCTTGCCAATCTTATTCAGATATTCGGTTCTTATATTATTGAAAAAACAGGCAAGAAGAAAATGCTATGTTTTCTTTGCGTGGTTGCAAGTCGTGCGCTTTGGATCTTGATTATAATGCTCCCACTGGCAATATTTTCTGCATTGCAGGATTTGAGGGTTTGGGTTTTAGTTATAGTGATTGCTTTTTCAAGCCTATTCAGCTCATTATCAGGGTGGCTTGGCTTGCATGGATGAGCGATTTAGTACTTAAAGATATTCGAGGAACCTATTTTGGTAAGCGCAATATGATTACCTCTGCCTGCAGTATGGTAACAGTTCTATTGGATTTTTTGTTGGACACAAGTCTTGTGATTGGTGATCCATGTAGCCTATAAATTATTTAAAATATATGAGAGGAGGAAAATCATGGGAGGTAAAAAAAATTTTAGTCTAGAAGAAGCAAGAACTATAGGAGAACAGCTAGGGTTGAAGTGGGACAAGTTTGATGTTGAACAATTTCGTATGGGAATGGATGTTGAGCTTGAACATGGGTTGAGAGATTCATTAACAAACGTCACCGATGACAACTCTTTAGTAACAGGGAAAATCGCCCTTGCGCATCTTAATGAGTTTCCGGATTACTATACACGACTTAAAAAGATGGAAAAAGAGGCTGAGGATTTTTGGAAAAAAGAGCAATAACGCTTTTGCTTAATAAATCAAAGGAGGCTTAAGATGGCAGTAGAAAAAGTCGGAGAAAAATATAAATGTAATGTTTGCGGTAATGAAGTTACTGTAACAAAAGTAGGTAGCGGAGAATTGGTTTGTTGCAATCAACCAATGGAAAAGATTTGAAGAATTAAAAATCCTATAAGGTTTTCCCTCCCTAGGGAATTGCAGTTGTCCGGCTTCAACCGCCTTTGACGTTTTATCACCTGAAGAGCGTAAGAATTTTGATTTGAGTACAGCTCTTAAAAGAATTAACAAAGCTATGGGAGCAGTATAAATGTCAAAAAATTCAAAGACTTCCGCACAAAAAAAGCCTTCAGTCTATATTCACACATTCGGATGCCAGATGAATGTAAATGATTCAGAACGCATCGCAGGGATATTAGCAGCAGAAGGAGCGCAACCATCAAATACGATCGAAGACAGCGATATCATTATAGTCAACACATGTGCAGTTAGAGAAAAATCAGTAGACAAATTGCATTCATTTTTGGGCCGTTTAAATTCCCTTAAGAAAAGAAAAAAAA
>Ga0268278_1000977_pt1 | contig 17746 bp, 12 predicted proteins | sample saktaG_3_FD_190135 | JGI IMG/M metagenome (GOLD analysis project Ga0268278, IMG submission 190135) | Saline water microbial communities from Sakinaw Lake, British Columbia, Canada - sak_2010_1_5_55m | ecosystem: Environmental > Aquatic > Non-marine Saline and Alkaline > Saline ... | reverse complement strand
AATCTGCTTGAAAATATTGGTATTATCAGTCAGAAACATGCAAAACACTATTCCCTGTCGGGACCCAATTATTACGCATCACTCCCACCAGCAGAATACAACCTTATTACAACTTATCAACTTCCCAAAAGTATACATCTGGAACCGGTTAAAACCAATTTTCGCAAAGGAACAATTGGCGATTCTTGGAATCGTACCTGGATACGGTTTATGGAAATTGGACAATCCCTTCGATTAATCACTCAAATAACTGACGTTATCATGAAATCAGATATCAATTTAATAATTCAACCATTTTTATCAGGCCGGGATTCTGAATTTACGATTCATTTTAATCATGCTGAGGGCCAGATTGTCAGTCATATCAGCAAGAACCAAAATAATCATTATATCACCGGCAAACATCAATATCCTGTTATCAATGTGATAAAAAACCTGGATTCATTCCTCGTTGGTGAACGAATTTCATCAGCAAAAATTGTATTAAGCAGCCTTAATCTTAATCCTGTAAAATATCTCATTCACAAATGAACGCTATGTTGACCTCTATATTACAAAGCACAATAAATAACGGATTTTTAGCAATCCCCGGACTTAATTACCAAATTCTGATGTCACACGCCATATCATTACTTATTTTATTATTTATATCATTTCTGATCATTACTACCGCAATTGCCAATAATTTTACTCCTTTAAAATCAGATCAACGCCTCAAAACAAAAATATTCTCCCCTTTTAAATCCATATTGAATCATTTTCTCGATTACCGAAAAAACCGATCAAAGTTCAACGTCCGAAAGGAGTTTTTATCCTTTAATCTTATCTATATTTTTATGGCCTTAGTCAATATTTGTTTACTAATCCTGTTCCCAATCAGCCAACAATATTCCGGTATCCAGTTGAATTACAGCAGCATGATCGTCATCCTATGCATGTTATTAAACCTGATAGTGTATGCAACTACTGTGAATTACTCCGATGTAAATACCACTACGGTTGTTCGCCGAAATAGTCGGTTATTATTGACTGTACTCATTGTGATCATCGTTGCGGGCTTATCGGTCAGCGGTTCATTGCACTCATTCAGAATGAGTGCAATTGTTCAAATTCAGCAAAATCGTTTTTTTTATACACTGCCCACGTGGAATATCCTGCGCAATCCATTACTGTTTCTAAATGCAGTACTCTTTTTTGTCTATGCTGTATTACTGGTTCAGTTGCTTAACCAGACTGAACAAACTATCCCATTCAAAATACCTATTCATCCCTTAAAAATGAACCACACGTTCAGCTACAGAGTCGTTGAATTATGGAAATTCAGCTTTTTAGTGCTAATTACTTTTTATTATATCTTCCTGTTTTGGGGTGCCTATACATCACCCTTTTACGATGGAACTTCCCTGATAAGTAACACTTCTGCAATTGCATGGTTATTAATAAAAATCTGTATTTTCCTGTTTTTAATCAGACTCGTTTATCGATCGATCCCGCATTTAGTTGAAGAACAGATACTTCATCTGACATATACATATATTTTTCCGATTCAGATAATATCACTGGTTTTAGGATTAATCTTTTTGCAAACTTAAAAAGTTAGGAAGGGCTGTTCATTTGTCCGTGTCACTCACAATCTTGATTTTATTAATCCTGGGTACAGCCACAATTTGGGTGCTTACTCAAAATAAATGGATAAAATCAATACTATTTCCGGTCAATTTGTTGCTTTTATATCTTCTTTTCTGGAAAATTGCCGGGCCGGTATTTGCGCATCTTTTTCTGTTTGCGGGATTTCTGATTGTAATTACAATTCTGTTGCTTTCTCCAGATGCCGAACCTAAAAAAAGCCTCCATCTAAAATTTCAATTTAAATATGTGCTTTCTTTGGGCACTGTTGCACTTTATACCATCGTATCATTACTGGTTTTCATAGATGCTGTCAGGCAATCCGAATCCCTTGATCTACTAACATCATTAGTTTCGGTAGAATTTTTGGATTTCATTTGGATATACATTATTGTATCAGCTCTTTTTTCTATCCAGTTATCTCTATTACTGAAAGGAATCTTTAAGACGGATGAGTAATTTTTTCCTGTTAATGGCCGGAGCTTTTGGACTGTTTTCCATCGGAATACTGGGTTGTATTATGAACCGTTCATTCACATTCAAGCTGCAATCGGTTTTTCTTATTATTGCCGGTGCATGCATTACCTACTTCAGCCTTTCAAATAGATTCGGACAAACCAGGCATATTATGCTTTATACGTCGGTCATTTTAATTATATTCGTATTCATTATTTTGACATCATTTATCATTTATAAAACGTCCGAAAACAGAATAACTCCTGACTTATCGGAGAAACCATGACATTTATCCTCACACTAATATTTTGGCTCCTATTTTCGTTACTGATAATTAATAACCTGATACCGAATTTCAGTATTAAATACCGCCGCTTATATATCTGGCCGACATTTCTTTTTACTATCTTAACATACAGTTTGCTGGTCTCGCAGATTATTTCAGGGAATCCAAAATTCAGTGCTAGTACATCATTTGATTGGTTGCAGTTAGGTTCAATGAGCCTGGCAATCACATTTTTAATCAACAATTCAACATTGATACTTGGAGCAATGCTGGCAACATTGTTTCTTGTTCAAATTATTGGCCTTTATACTCATCAAACCAGTAAGAATCAGTCTAAATCGTGGGATAATGCGGTCAAACATCAGGTCAACTGTATTTTTACATTGGTAATGGCCGGGTTGCTGGTTCTGTTGGCTGACAGCCTCCTGATCCTGTTTTTCGGGATGGCACTAATTAGTGGAATTGTCATTTACAGAAATCTGTTAATAAACGGCGGAAAAACTTCAATAAATAATCTGATCTGGTTTTTAATTGCCGATTCAATTTATCTGATTGCAGTTTTATATACATACACTCTATTTCATACAGTGTCAATTTCCGAAATTGCCACTATAGCCAATGCCAACATTCAAGGATCTCCCTTCAGTATTGTTGGTTTTTTGCTTGTGCTGCCAATTATAATTAAACTTATTAAAGTGCCATTTTCAGAACAAACAAACAATTCAAATCCATTTGTTCATCAAAGCATTTTCAGTATCAATGCAATTTCAATCATTATGATTCTGCTGGTCAGATTTATGGATATTCTTTACGGTCCATGCCTGGTATTTATTCTGATTACCGGGATTGTTATTGCATTATTTTCTGCATTTTCATCGATATTGAAAAATAGTTCGGAACCGGCATATAAATCACTGTTGATCGCTCAGACCGGAATATTCTTAATTATTATCGGTAGTCATACATTCCCGAATGCCCTGTTATTCGTTGTCAGCTTCACCTTTACCAATCTTCTACTGATTATCAGTCAGAAAACGTCTCAACAAGTTCAATTGGTCACGGTTTCCAGAAATTCAATGTATAAATCCGGCAATGTATGGATTTTTTTATTTGCGGCCTTTGGCATTAGCGGCCTACTACCCGGTTCGGGTTTCATTCCACGGAATGTATTGATTCAACAGTACTTGAGTTTCGTATCGGACAATCCATTATACTGGGTGATTCTCGTTTTTACCAGTCTTTGTCTGCTACTGATATCCTTTGCATCATTCCGATATTTTTTCAATCACCTATACCGCTGGAAATCTCAAAATATTTCCGGTTCAAGGCCCCAATTTTTCAGTAATGTTTTGTTGGGAATATTGGTTCTCTTAAACCTTTATCCAGTTTTCTCTTTACCCCACTTTAATCCGATGACTTCAGATAACTGGATTTTCCGGATGATAGGTGGTTCTAAAATACTTTCCAATGTCATCGACAGTCAATTCTATATTGCATTGTGGATAATTGCCGGGATACCACTTATCGGTTTTTTCCTGGCATTATTGACCTATCATTTTCAGGTCATAAAATCCTCTTCTATTCATTCAGTTCTTAAACCGGTAAAACAAATACAATCCATATCGAAAACGTTATCAACAAATATTATACATTCCATTTCCCGATTGTTTGCCCGGTTATCGGCCGTATTTATTTCAATTGAAGGAACCGCGATTCAAAAATCATTAATAAAACTCTCAACATATATCAATTCGATTGCTGTCGGTTTTGCATTATTGAATCGAAAAATTACCAGTCGGAAATCATCGACAACTATCTTAAATCGCATTTCAGATAGCCTGTTAGTTTCCTGGGAAAAACATGATCTCCTAATTCCATTCCTATTAGTGATCATTGTGATAATCATCTTAGTGTTAAGCATTATTTAACAATTGAATGAAAGGTAATATAAATGGGTAATCACCTGCTTTTAACCATTCTCAGTCTGCCTGTTTTGGGTACGCTGATTCTGATTCTGATCAAAGAGGAGAAATCCTCCGTTCTGAAAACAATATCAGCCGTCGTTACTGGTTTGCAAATTTGGATTGTCATTCAATTGATTTCCAATTTTGATAAATCCGCCGGATACCTGCAGTTTGTTGAGCATTTTAGTTGGATTAACCTGTTAAACATTGATTTCGTTATTGGATTAAATGGCATCAATCTGCTCTTCCTGGCCATGTCATCAGTTATTTTCTTTGCAACCGTTTTTATTAGCTGGCAATTGAAAAACCGTCAAAAATCCTTCTTTGTTTTAATGATGTTATTGAACTCAGGGATCACTGGTTTATTTATCGCATTTGATCTCTTCCTGTTTCTTATGTTTTACGGAATTACACTGTTTTCAATGTTCTTACTGATCACGCTTTTTACCTCAAAATCGGAAAATATCAATAACGGATACTTCGGTATATACGCTCTGATTTCATTCTGTCTGATCACGATTGGTATATTAGTAATCAACAATCAAGGCCCCCTGTCCGGTTTCAATCTAAACGCACTCGCCCGAAATCCGGAGGCTTTGAATTCAATCCAAACGGGAGGTTTTTTTATTTTTCTGATCGGATTTTTGTTAATTGCTCCGGTCGTTCCGTTTCATACCTGGCTTGTGCCTGCTGCCGGGAATTCAATTGCATCAGTATCGATTTTACTTTTAGCGCTTTTTTCAAAAATCAGCATCTTCGGAATACTCCACATTGTCATTCCACTATTTCCACAAAGTTCCATGCAATTTGCCCTGATTTTCGGTATTCTGGGTCTGGTAAGCATTCTGTATTTCGCCTTTTGTGTGTTCAGTTTCCCGCAGTACCGGAAAATCGTCATATATTTCACCGGTTTTCTGAATGCTTTTATCTATCTGGGATTATCGGCACTTTTATCTATTAAGCAGCAAAATGCCGACGCTGCCCTGGCAGGTCTAAACGGAGCAGTTATTCAATCCATATCTGCCGGGTTACTTATCACGATAATGGTGTTATTGCCAAAAATTCGGAGAACTGCCATGGATAAAGCCCTGAGTTCCGGCACCAACCGTTGGGCAGTCATGTTTATGATACTGATGGTTCTGCTGGCAGGTATTGGTCTGCCGGGATTTCTGAATTTTACTGGACAGTTTCTTTGTTTATCGGGCGCATTTCACATGCTTTCAACCAGAATTTTCTCGGTAATTGCATTGCTGGGCTTGATTCTGGTTGGTGTACAATTTTTTAAAATAATCCGTAGCACAATTCAGGCGACAAATGAATTTGATTTTACAACAGACTTGAGTGAAATAAGTAATGAAGTGATCATTGTAGCGGTTATCTTAATTGCGCTTTTTCTGCTCGGTATTTTTCCCGAAACCGTTCTGCAGATGATAGACCGAAGCGTATATAATTTAATTGAACACCTAACCATCATCTAATTCGAAGAAAATGAATAATTTCCTTAGCCTCTACTATTTTATTCCTGAATTCATTCTGCTCCTGAATGTATTTTGCCTGTTTTTCTCATCCGAGATCAAACAAAGACATTTGTTAAAAATCCGGCAGATTCTGATAATTGTCAGTTTAGTCACGGTTGTTATTCTCATATTGATTCGCTGGTTTGACCATCCTGGCGGTCTGTTTTACAACTCCTTTGTACTTGACCCGTTCTCAAATATATTCAGCATTGTGCTTTTGTTTGTTTTCCTGGTATTTGAACTACCTGTATTGTGGAAATACAGGCATGCCGGTGATACAAACGATCTTCTTCAAAAATTAATAATCCTGATCGCATCTATTCTGCTGGTTGAAACCAATTCGGTGATCGGACTCCTTTTATGCGTCGGATTGATTTTTATTGGCAATTCTATGATAATGAATCGATTCTCACATCTAAATACAGATAACAAGCAGATTACTATTGATCTGACTATACAGATACTGGTATTTGGACTACTCTTTTTCGGATTCTCGATTGTTAATGGTTTTACAGGAACGCTTAATTTTCAGGTTGTCCAGTTTTCAGTTTCGAAACTTTCGGAATCTCCACTTAATTATTGTTTTCTGACCCTGTTCCTGATTTTAGGACTCGGCCTTTATGGAATTGTTCAGCCCTTCAGAATACTACATGAAAAACGTTACAATACCTATTACACTCATTATTTCGGTTCATCCTATTTTCTTCCTTTTATCGCTCTTTATGGATCATTAATTCGAATATTAAACGGCATTCTTCCGATAATTCGTAATCATCGAACATTCCCAGATGAATATATGATTTTTGTCGTCGGATTTTCGATTTGCCTTATTGCAGGTGCAAATCTCTATTACTTCAAGAAAAAAACGATCAATGATCTTTTTGTTATTTCACTGATAGTTCATTATGGATTAATCATTTCAAGTATTTCGGTTTTCACGAATGAAGCATTAACTGCCTCGATTTATTCGATTATTTCAACAACGGTTATCCTTGCCGGAATTATCCTTCTCCAAAAAAGTGACGTAACTTCCACTCAGTCTAAATTAATTAAAACAATTTTCTATCTTGGATTAATCGGCATGCCCGGTACGTCCGGATTTACCGGCAGATTTCTACTCCTTAGAGCATTATATAACGGTGGCGTCCCACTTTGGCTTATTGTATTGATGATTGTCAGCATTCTTCCAATTATCTATTTTTATACTGTCGAGATTATCAGTCTTTATCGGACAAAAACTGTTCATCCGGATAATAACATTTTATCAGTTCCTGCATTTCTGGCCTTGTCTACGTTCTTAATAGTTTTTTACTGGGAACCTTTTACTCAATTAATCACTGAATCATTAGTTTTCTTTAATTGATAAAAGAGTAATAATATGGATAGAAATAATAAGATTTTATTTTTTGATGTCGATACCCAAACCGATTTTATTGAAAAAACCGGGGCACTTTACATTCCGGAAGCAGAGACATTGAAACCACATTTCAAACAACTCATCAAATATGCGCGAATTAACGGAATACCGGTTTGGGGCAGTGTCGATGCACATAGCGAAAGTGACCCGGAACTCGTCCAAAATAACGGTCCGTTTCCAAATCATTGCATGCAGAATTCCGCTGGTCAACAGAAAATCGCTGAAACGGCACCGATGGACCCGGTTTGGATTGAAAACAGACACTATTCTGACAATGAAATCATGCAAATTCTGCAAAACCCCGATGAAATCTATTTTCTGAAGCAATCCTATAATATGTTCGATAATCCCAACCTTGAAATATTATCAGCTGATTATGACCCGATTGTTGTTTTTGGTGTTGCAACAGATTACTGTATTCTGACGGCAGTGTTAGGCTTTCGGAATCTGAATAAAACCGTTTATCTGGTTGAAGATGCTATTAAGACAGTTAATCCTGATGACGGTCAAAAGGCTCTGGAAAAGATGCGCACAGTTGGCGCAGTTTTCATTAATATCAACGATGTTCTGAACGATTTCCTGCTCAATTAAACTCTCGTGACACTTATCACATCAAGCTGACAACATTTTTCATTCAACTGATATCTAAATTTCAGTTACTTAACACAATGAGAATGGAGATAAGAAAATGAAACACGTTAAACGATCACTGGAAATTGTCTGCTTCTGCATCAGCCTGATCTTTGGCGCCTATGTCCTGACCTTTCAGGAGGTTCCGCAGTCATCAATTTCACAAGAAATAAGCATGTCCGCAGTGGATTGTCTGACAGCAATCGTCTAAACCGGGCAACAATACTACTATGTATTCATTCAACTACCTTTTGTTTGAATCCAATACTCAAACAACATATTTCGATCAATGCTTCATTATTTTCATCTGCAAGCAATCAATTTTATTCTTCATGTCTTGACCATTACCATTCCCGACAAAATCAAAATCTCAAATCCAATATCAAAATTTTTACATCTCTTACCTGTACTGTTTCTATTTACCGAATATTCCTCTAAATTCATCTCTGAGAAAACGGAGCCGGAATGGAAACCAATGACCTGATTTACTACTACAATAAATTCAAATACGGTGAGGACAGTTTTCATTACCTGATGGGTAATAAAGTCAAAGAAATTCTGCTGATTTCTACCTTTTACGATGCTTTTATCTTCGAACAGGATGGTCGACTATCCGAGCAGATTTATGGTGAATACCGGCAACTCAATCTCAGCACTGCACCAATCATTACCAGCGTTCCCACAGGCGAAGAGGCTCTGCGTATACTGGAGACGAAGAAATTCGACCTGGTCATCTCCATGCTCCATATTGGCAAAACCACTGCTTTTGAACTTGCTAAAAATATCAAAGAATTTGATCCAAAATTACCAATTCTCCTGTTGTTGAACATGCAATCCGATCTGAGTTTGTTAAGGAATTACTCCAGTATGTTACAATATTTCGATAATATCTTTCTCTGGAAAGGCGATGCTAAAATATTCCTCGCCATGGTGAAGTCTGTTGAAGATATGCGAAACCTGGAATACGATACAAAACACGGATTGGTCCGGGTCATTCTGCTGGTGGAAGATTCAATCCCCTACTATTCTGCGTTTCTTCCGCTTCTTTATGAAGAAATTGTCAAACAGACCCAGTTACTTATCCGGGAAGAATTGAATGACATCAACAAGCGTCTCCGCATGCGGGTGCGACCAAAAGTGATCCTGGCTCACAATTATGAAAAAGCCATGGAGATTTATGAAAAGTATACAGAGTACATCATTGCCGTCATTTCCGATATCAGTTACGAACGAAATAATGAACTGGACCCGGCTGCCGGTATTAAACTGATCTCCAAGGTCAAAGAAAACATCTACGATATTCCCAGTATTCTAATGTCATCGGACTCCGGCAATCGTCAAAAGGCGGAAGAAATTAACGCTACGTTTCTTGATAAATACTCAAAACACCTGCTTCGGGATTTGCGTCAGTTTATGCTTAATAATATCGGATTTGGTGACTTTGTGTTTTACGATAAGGATGGCAATGAAATCAACCGCGCCAGTACCCTGTTTGATTTTGAGGAAAAACTCAAAGACATTCCTGATGATTCAATCCTCTATCACAGCCGGCGGAATCACTTCTCAGCCTGGCTCATGGCCCGGGGTGAAACCCAGATAGCCCGACGAATCCGCTTACTGACTGTTCAGGATTTTAATTCAACCGCCGATATGCGCAAACATCTTGAAAAGACGCTCCACGAAATTCGTAAGAATCGTACAAAGGGAAAAATCGTTAATTTTCATCCAACCAGTCTATATGAACCTGACGAAATTATACGTCTCACCGAAGGTTCTCTCGGCGGCAAAGGCCGCGGTCTCGCATTCCTTAATTCATTACTGGTCAGCATGGACTTCGGTCAGCGTTTTCCCGATGTTCATATCTGTCTGCCAAGCACGCAAATTATCGGTACCAACGAATTTGACGACTTTATCCGCCGGAATAGAATTAATGAGCGTATCAATGACAAACTCAGCGATCAGGAAATCGATGAGATTTTCTGTGAAGGAAAATTATCAAAAGAGTTAATAGATCATTTGACCATCATGCTTGAACACATTGCTTATCCCCTCGCTGTTCGCTCATCGGGTCTTCTTGAAGATTCCTTCTCACAACCCTTTGCCGGGATTTATCGGACCTATATGCTACCGAATAGTCATCCCAACATCAATGTCCGCTTAAATCAATTGTCAGAGGCCATAAAACTCGTTTTTGCATCCGTTTTCATTAAAAGTTCGCGCACTTATATCGAAAATCTCAATCATCAGATCGAAGAAGAAAAAATGGCGGTCATCATTCAGCAGGTGGTTGGCTCGCAGTTCGGTAATTATTATTATCCTCATTTATCGGGAATTGCCCAATCTCATAATTTTTATCCCATTGCTAACCTGACAAATGAAGATGGTATTGCGTCAATTGTGGTTGGTCTTGGCAAATCGGTGATCGAGGGCGGTAAACATTTCAGATTTTGCCCGAAATACCCCAAAGTTGAATTCCTGCAACCAAAGAGCCTTCTCAACGATTCTCAAAAAGAGTTGTACGGCATTAATATGACCCATCAGGATTTCGACCTGATTTTGGGTGAAGAGGCCACCATAGATAAAATCGAAATCGCAGTGGCAGAAAAAGACGGGGCGCTGAAACATGCCGCTTCGGTCTGGGATAATGATAATTCACGGTTCATCTCCGGTCTTGCAAATTCTGGTCCCCGGGCTGTTACGTTCGAAAATATCATTAAGTATAATTTCTTTCCGCTTTCTGAAATTATAGCCGATCTTCTCGATATTGGCGAAAAAGCCTTTGGAATGCCGGTGGAAATCGAATTTGCGGTCAACCTGTCAAAGAACCGGCAAAAATCGATTATTCCAACATTTTATATTCTTCAAATCCGACCATTGGCAGTCAGTACGGAAGATATTGATCTGTCCAACGAAACGTTCGATCCTGAAAAATTATTGATTTATACTTCAAAAAGTATGGGAAATGGCATCATTTCCGGCATTCAGGATATCATCTATATCGATCCTGAAAAATTCGACAAACTGAAAACCGTCGATATACGTAATGAAATTGAACATATGAATCTGAAGATGAAACAGGCAAACCGGGAATACCTGCTCATCGGCCAGGGGCGCTGGGGATCACAGGACCGGTTTCTCGGAGTTCCGGTCAGGTATGTGAATATCAGCAACGCAAAAGTCATTGTGGAAATGGGTATCGAGGGATTTACCGTCGATCCGTCCCAGGGAACTCATTTTTTTCATAATATCATCGCCATGCAGATCGGTTATTTCACAATTCCTTACAATTCCAATCGGGATTTTATTAACTGGGAATGGCTGAAACAACAACCCGTCGTTGAACGAACCGACTACCTTGTTCATGTGAAGTGTAAAAATCCGTTTTTAATCAAGATGGACGGTAAACACGGGATCGCAGCGGTAAAGATTAATGGTGTTTAAAAAATTCAAGTGAAGTTATAAGTTTCCCAAATTCAATTTGGGAACCAGAATAAAATAACATGTTCATCTCGTTCCCAAGTTGCACTTGGGAACGTCAAATTACCAGACCTCCAATTTGTCAATGTCCAATATGCCTTTCAAACCACTATAGTTCCTCGCTGAACTATATACCCAATCTATCGGAGAATTCACATATCCTTGTTCAACAGGATTGTTATGGATGTAGTTCATTTTTTGTTCAAGCATATCAATCGAAGAAATGAATTGCGGATGTACACCCTCCTGCCAGATTTGGTATTTACTTTTAACTTTATATGATTTTTTAAATTTTTTAAATTGTTCCAACAAGTAATATCTATTTTCATTTTCAGCCAGTTTAATAATTTCCCAGGCAGTATGACGCTTCATAGATTGGATAACCTTGGGTAAACACTCACCTGAAATAAGCAGATGAAAGTGGTTTTTCATAATTGCATATGCAAATATCCGTATATTCTTTTGACGTCTACAGTATTCTAACGATTCTATTATTATCTGAAAATATGGATCTCTTGTGAATACCGGAATAAAATTAACTATTGATGAACTGGTGAAATACAATCCAAGTTCAGGAGTAAATTTATATCTGCTTCGCATTTACCATCTTATTAGGTTCCCAAATACAATTTGGGAACTAGAATAAAAAATCGCGTAAAGATTCATTGCATCCTTCAATTATTTCAAGTTCTCAAGTCATACTTAAGAAACAGGGAAATAAGAAAACGTATAATAGTAGTACAAATTTACTGATATATGTAATGACTTTAGCGATGCCCTCGGGCAATAATGGCTTCATACCCATAGGTCGTATATCCGACCATAACGGCTAAACCATCTTTGTAATCACCACCATTACAAGAAAAGATGTTATTCTCCAGGTAACGTTCCTTACGCCAATCCTCACCATTAAAATGGATGAAACCCATACCGCCCCGGTAACCGATAATATCATTGTATTCCTCTACGAACAACCTTCTGCATTCAATTTCATCAATATACATGATTACAGAGGTATTGTTCGTGAAATCGTACTGCCAGATTCCGGCTGGAGTAGAGAAATACACAAAATGATCCTCAACAGAAACTGAGCCAACATAACCGTAAGTACCTTCCTGATAGAGTCCATCTGTGTAATAGAATTGATCAACCTGTCCATTTACAAGCTCCAGAGCAATACTCTTGGAAGGTAAAATGGAATTATGACCAACTGAATAAATATGACTACCATCCGGTGTACCATCGATATCATTTAAGTTTACATCCGTTCCAGTTTCCAACTTCCTGAATGTCGAACCGTTATAATGGACAATGGAACCTTTCTGGCCAACAAAGTAGATGTCATTGGGAGAGGATGCCCAGATATATTCAGTACTAACTTCTGCGCCTAATCCCATATTTTGTAAATGGTACATAGTCCATTGACTGCCGTCCCAATGTTTTGGGAAACCAGAACTCACCCAAATGTTATCATCCGAAAAATACCAGATACTATAGAGTGGAGCGAGATTGTGAACCTGGATCAGATTCCAATTTGTACCATCCCACATCGCAGCATTGAAAGTTCCACTATCGGTTTCAATATTACCCACAACCCAGATATTATTCTCATCCACGATCCATGCATCTTTTAGATAACTGCCATAATGTCCCAGCGTATCAATCTCCCAGAAGAAGTCATTACTGGTGGTAGAAAGCGTGCGTATGGACACCGGATCGGATTCGGCTTTGGTCTGATTGTTTTTCAGGAAGCGTATTGTATAGTAATAGTCAGTGTCAGGCGTCAGGCCTTCATCGGTGATCATGGTATCGTCATCAAAGCAGGTATAGGTCGCTACTGTAGAATCATTACGTTCCAGGGTAAAGGTGTTGATTTTCCCGGAGTCCGGCAGGGTCACATTGAGCGTCACCCAGACGCAGGCGACGTTTTCTACAGAGAGATAGATGTCGTATTCCGGTTCTGTCGGACATTCCTTGCAGGACATGGCAATCACAAGAATGCTAATAAGCAATATTGAACTTATGGTTATTTTGGCAAATAGTTTTTCAGAGGGCATCATTTTTCCCCATTTTCAACTTCAATCATCCTATTCCCCCCACTCAAAGTCAACCAGCCGTTCTTTAATGGATACCGACGCTATTTTCACATTCACTTTATCGCCCAGACGAAAGGTCCGCTTGCTGCGCCGGCCTTTGAGAGTATGATTTTGTTCGTCAAAAACATAATAATCGTCTTCCAATGTCCGGACATGCACCAGCCCTTCAACCAGGTAATCGGAAATCTCCACAAAGAAACCGAATTCCATAACGCCGGTGATGATTCCGTTGTACCAATTGCCAACCTTTTTTGCCAGGAACCGGATCTGTTTGACTTTGATATATGCCCGTTCGATCTGCATTGCCCGAATCTCATTTTCTGTTGACAGTTCCGTCGTTCGCGGCAGGGAACGTTGAAAATAGGCTTTATCTTCCGGTGATACAGGTTTAGAGTACAGTTTGATCAATCGGTGAACTATCAAATCAGGATAGCGGCGAATCGGCGATGTGAAATGTGTATAATACCGAAACGCCAATCCGAAGTGTCCCAGGGCTTTTACGGAATACTGGGCTTTCGACATTGATCGCAGGGCAATTTGTTCAATGAACAGTTTAAAGGGCAGATTTTCGATTTCCAGCATAATATTTCGAATATCGTTCGGCGTCACCGGATCGGGTCGCTGGTAATCCAGTCCCATGCGCCGCAATAAATCATACAAACTTTCAATAGCGTCTTCAGTCGGCGCCGGATGGACCCGGTAGATAAACGGCAGTTTCTCTTTCTTTCTCTGAACAGCAATCCACTCTGCTACTTTCCGATTGGCCAGCAACATAAATTCTTCGATCAGTTTGTGACTGTCCAGACGCTCTGACGGTTTTATTTCTACAGGAATCCCGTCTTCTCCAATTTTGAAAATCGGTTCCGGTATATCAAAATCAATGCTGCCGGCGTCAAAACGTTTCGTCCTGAGCAATGAGCTCAATTGATGTAATTTTTGGATTGTATCACTATGAGGTCCGTTTTTCCGATCAATAATTTCCTGGACCTCCTGGTAATTAAAACGCTGAACCGAGCGGATAATGCTCGGAGAAATATGATATTCCAGCACATTTCCTGCTTGATCTACAGTCATGATTACCGACATGGTCAGTTTATCTTTAGCCGGTTCCAGGGAGCAGATTTCATTGCTGATTCGCTCCGGCAACATTGGTACTACCGTATCTCCCAGGTAAATACTCGTACTCCGGTTCCGGGCTTCCCTGTCCAGAGTCGTTCCGGCCTGAACATAATGACTGACATCGGCAATATGCACACCCAGTTTCCAGTTGCCATCGGTTAATTGTTCCAGTGACACCGCATCGTCAAAATCCTTCGCGGTGACAGGATCAATGGTAAAAATCTCCCAATCCCGCAGATCAAGCCGATTTTTAATAATATCATCGGAAATATCACTTTTTATTTGAGCCACTTCCTTAATAACAGGCTGTGGAAATTCGGGCGACACATGAAACATTTTCAGAATGATCGGCACATCGTCATGAGGATTTTCCGGAGTCCCAAGGATCTGCTTTATCTCCGCGAGTGGATCGGTTTTCACGTTTTCCCAAACCAGGTTTTGCAGTTCCACAATCTGACCGCTTTTCATTCCTTCAAGTTCATTCTGGATGATAATAGACACCGGTGGGGCCGGCATTTCAGGAACAACCACCCATTGTTGATTATGACGTTTTAGGGTTCCGAAAAGCGGTTTTTCCGAACGTTCAACAATGCGCAACACCCGGCCTTCCGGATTTTTCCCGGTCTGTTTGTGGGATTTCTCAACCAACACTTTATCACCCTGAAAAGCGGTCGATGTATCGTAACTTCCAACAAATATATCCGTACCTTCTTCAACATTAATAAAGGCAAATCCCCGGCTGGAAAAGGAAATAGTTCCTACAATTTGCTGTCTTTCACTGGAAATCGAATAACAGTTTTTCGGATATCGTTCAATCTTCCCGGCATCAGCCATTTCACGGAGTAGTTCTTTAAACTGAGGGTATTTGCCACTGTTGACGTTCAGTGCTTTGGCGATTTTCCGTTGTTTAAACACCACACCCTTTTGTTTTTTTAAATAGCTGAGTATTTTTTCATCCAATTGTTGTTTTGATTTCATTATTAAAACCTGCTGATTAAGCGAATGTGAATTTTCGCTGTTGAAAATGTGTCCCCTTCTCCGAATCCGTAATCAAGTCCGATAACGCCCATCCGTGAGGCCAGACGGATGCCGATTCCATAACTGTAAGGATAATCGGAGATTGTTGTTTCGCTTTCGACCCTGCGATAATAACCCTGATCGAAAAACAGGTAGAAGCTGCTGAGTTCCCCGATCAAGCGACGAAGTTCCAGGGTTCCCCAGGCAATCCGACTGCCACGGAAAAAATCATTCGGATATCCTCTCAGGTTGCCGGCGCCGCCAAACCAGAATTGTTCCGCATAGCCCGGTTCTTCTCCCGAAAGCCATTTTGCCCTGGCATTCAATTTCATTGCCATTACCAGTTCTTTTCTTAACGGAACAAATCCCCCAGACTCCATCTGTATCTCAGATCGGATAATTGTTTCCAAAGAATCTCTATGTTGAATTCCGGCTGCAAAACCGGTATTGATAAAATATCCCCAGGACGGATTATAGACATTGTCACGGCGATCGATGGAATAATGCAACCCGGCGGCATTGGTCGATGTGTTTAATAAACCAAGCAATTCCCGGCCGCCCGGAGTCGGGATCGTGGATTCGTGATTCAATGTCAGTTCCATACTACCGAATTTAGTCGAATAAAAACCGCTTCCTATTCCAAAATTGCGAATAACCACCAATGTATCCCGTAAAACCTGTTCGAATTCTGCCGTGCCGTAGAGATTGGTTTTCCAAATCCAGGGTTCCGTATAATTCAATTTCATCTGTTGTGAATAGCGGTTTGTTTTTGACCAATAGAGATATAATTGTCGCCCTGTTCCGGACAAATTGTGAAATTTAAAATCCAATTCACCGGTAAAATAGCCATTGCTATTAATGGTTTCCGGCACGTACCCGGCAACACCGATAAACTCATTGTCCTGAAGTTCCCGGATAGAAACCAATATACCGGTCTGTCCGTCTTTTGTCTGAACAATTTCACTAGCCTGGTTCACTGTCAGATAAGAAAAACGCCGCAGCGACCGAATCATTTGCTGTTCCTGCCGTTTTGTGTAAACAGTTCCGTACAATGGCCTGACAGTTCGGTTTAAGACAGTGCTTTTTGTTTTAAAATTGCCTTGAAAAAGGATCGTATCAATTCGGGTGATCTCGCCCCAATCTAATCGGAGGCTGGGATTTAAATAGTTCTCACCGGCATCAATGCTGGGATTCATCGAATCAAGCAACAGCATCGGGAAATGGTAGCCCTGTCGTGGCGGTATACGCAGAAGATAATCGCATAAGATTTTGTAATTATCCTCAGAAACTGCCTTCTTCGAATATTCCTGCTGAATCGCATTGAAATAACGCTCGCCAGGTTTAGTGGATTCGATTTCAATTTTACCGAACCGGAGCAAATCGACTTCTGGTATCTGTTCATCAGCAAAACAATAAAAAGTACCAAGATTCGCAGCTGCAATGACAATTAATCCAGCAATATATTTTCTGAATATATTCATTAAAACAACGCCCTGATTTCACCACCGCCGAGATGATAAACATCCCGATCCGGCTCATTCCAGCCTTCATAATTCAGCCGCAGACTCAGATTGCGTCCGATTCGGTATTCCGCAGAAACACCCCAGCCGTAAGTGTTACCCTCTTTCCGGCCACCGCTCATCTCCCAGGGAATCGGTGAACCTTCGGGCGTCACCACGACCCGGTCGATTTCCAAAAATGCTTTCCAGCGACCTTTATTCTGGACTTTGCGCTCGTAACTGTTGCGAATTCCCAGCAATAATGCTTCAATCGCATCTTCACTCTGATCAAGATCATAACTGCTTTTAACTTCGCATTCATAGAGATGGACAATATCCCAGAGATAGGAAAAAGTATTTTCAAGCCGGTACGCCCGGATATCCCGGTCCCGCAATGCATTAAACTCTGACTCACGAAATGTATATTTTGAAGCAAACTCCGATTCCAGCCTCAGTTTGCCGATGAAATCGCCTTTGTATCTCAGGGACGTCTCCCTGACAATGGAATTTTCCTGCCCCCGAACATCCAACTGACTGATTGTGTTATTATCCAGGTACCGAAACCGCAGATTCGATCTCCGTTTCTCAAAATAGTACAAAACATCCTGTTGAAATATCCGGTTGAAAAAAGCCCAGCGATCA
>Ga0268278_1000975_pt1 | contig 17752 bp, 19 predicted proteins | sample saktaG_3_FD_190135 | JGI IMG/M metagenome (GOLD analysis project Ga0268278, IMG submission 190135) | Saline water microbial communities from Sakinaw Lake, British Columbia, Canada - sak_2010_1_5_55m | ecosystem: Environmental > Aquatic > Non-marine Saline and Alkaline > Saline ... | reverse complement strand
TTGTGAATAGCCTGATATTTCATATCTCTGCTCTTGGGTTATCTGTTTATATTTTCTCATAAGTGCAACTTTTCTTTGACAATTAATAAAATCGTCAAAAGTTGCACTTATTACTTGAATCTACGTTCAATTTTAAAAATAAGTAAATAAATAAACAACACCAAATAAATCGGTATGATAGGTTGATGAGTTTTATAGTTACAATGGCGTATAAGATTTTCAAACGATTTCCAGTTATATCTAAATCAATATCTTCTTCAGACACAGTCATTATTTCTGTTAGTATTTTGTTTTGATATTTTGATTTTATAGCAGTAATATATTGACTTAAAGCATTTTTCAATGTAACAAGAGCAACAATATATAAAAACTCAGATTTCATAACCACCTTTCCCCTTCCCGTGTCCTAATATTTTATTATCCTTTATATGTTATCATACTTACATATCTTTATTGGAGAAAATTTATTAATTAATAATATTGTCAAATTTTTCTTGAAAAGAAAATTTTATTACACCACGAGCAGGTGGTAATTTTCACAAATTAATAACATCTTAAAATCATTATTCTTTATATTAGAATCTGATAAGCAAAAATATTTTTATCAACATTAATAATATCACACAACATTTCTTTAGCTTTATTAGGAAAGGTGTATCTTATTAATAAATGAAAAGATGGATTCCCGCTTTCGCGGGAATGACACCCTGTTTTGTTTTTAGAGTAGCCACTTTATCCGACTGGACTTCACAACGAATTTATTCGGGGTGGAGTTCAGAATGCAGAAAAATCCGAATCGAAGTTGTTCTCAACTCACACTATTTTGCGAGTCAAGTCCAACTCGATTCCAAATTAACATGTTATTCCAGCGAAAGCATATTCAATTTTCATTTTGCAACCTTCACTCTACATTGAATATCGTGACTTCCCACCACGCGCCATCATCATCTCCATCTGCAGTAAATTCATAAGGACCATAAAAATATGTGTCATCTCCAACTGAGATATCAACTTCGGCAGAGGTTGGATTCAAATAATCATATCCATCATAAAAATGGGCTTTTATTATGAAAGCTCCATAGGTCAATGGCTGCTGCTCAAACACTTCGGGACCATACCCATCATCAATGGTAACTAATGCACCATTCGGAATTGCATACACATTCCCATAATAACAGTGGTTACCATCCGGACCCCATACATGAAGATCAACGTCGGTATTATCCGTATCCCAAAATACCGAAATCGTCAAAGTCCTGTCATCGTCTGCCTGAAACACCGTAATATCTTCTGAAATGCCTGTATTCCCAGAGGAATTGGTCACCCGAAGATAGAAAGTATTTGTCTGATCGTAAATATCTATGTACTGATGAAAATCTCCAAATTCATCGACTTCTACCGTCTGCTCTTCGCCGTTCATATTCAGGATCGCATAAGTACCAAGAAAGTCACTTACATATCCTGAAAGGAAAAAATCATCACCATTGATAATATCTCCATCCAGAGGATTAATGATATTAAAAACAGGAGTGGGATAGGAAGGTAATTCGAGATAATAATACATCGTTGTGTCAGCGGAAAGATAGAGCTCTTTCCATATCTCATTATAGCCCTTCAAATATATACCAACTATGTAATTCCCTACAGATAAATTATCCATAGTATAAGGTGTGGTATAATCAAGTTTGATGCCATTCAGATAGAGACTTGCGCCCGAAGGATTTGTATCCACATCTATTGAATAGCTGCTGCCAAATTCCTGCTGATTACCATAGACTTTCCACTCATCATTATACTTTTTGAAATAGACCAGGTCGGTAAATACTCCATCCAGAGGTACTGAATATTCAACTCCGTTATAATCTATTGTAAAGGAGACAAAGGCATAATCGCTATTGATCTGAATTGCGGCATAGGACAAAATCTCGACTGAAGCGCCAAGCCGGTCATACCAAATTGATCGCTCTTCAAAAAAATCTATTCCATCGTTCAAGAAATCTGCGCTGAAATACTCCATGATCCCATCGACATCGAACATGGTGAACTCATTAAAAATATTTAGAAATACCTGTTTTATCTTCTCGAGATCTTCATCATTATCTCCATTTTCAGTATATTCGAAAATACAGGAAGTTAAAACCAAAAGTGCGATCAGCAGAAAAAAATATTTCCTCATTTTTTATACCTCGTATTTATATTCTCATACTTTATAATTCTTATCACTTTTGTGTAAATACCGAAAGCTTCTTTTTATGATCATCTTATGAATAACCCTTCTTAAATTTTCTCTGTGTTCTCTGTGCTCTCTGTGGTGTTATCATATTGCTTTCTGTGGTGTTATCATATTGCTTTCTGTCTATCTGTACTTCATTCCAGAAACTGGTTCCTTTTCCAGTCCCTTGTATCTGGAATATATCAGCAATTGTAGCACCAATGTCTGCAAAGGTTTTTCGGACTCCAATATCGACTCCGCTTTTGATGCCCTTTCCATATACTAAAATCGGTATGTATTCACGGGAGTGGTCAGTGCTTTTTGTTGTCGGATCGCAGCCGTGATCAGCCGTTATTATGATGATGTCATTTTCTGTCACTTTTTCAATTAATTCAGGAAGCCAGCGATCGAATTCTTCTAATCCTCCTGCAAATGCTTTGTAATTATTCCGATGTCCCCAAAGGGTATCGAAGTCAGGTAGATTTGCAAAAATAAGTCCCCTATCTGCTTTCTCGCAATAGGAAAGGATCATATCCATCGCTTCCGGATTGTGAGGTGTATGAATGGATTCAGTAATTCCCTGAAAGTTAAAAAGGTCTTCGATCTTTCCTACTCCAATAACAGGAATGCCCTGATTTTTCAGAAGATCCATAATCGTTTGTGACGGAGGATTTACTGAAAAATCTTTTCGGGCTCCGGTGCGTTTGAATTCTCCATTCTTATCACCGACAAAAGGTCTGGCAATAACCCTTCCTACCCGGTGTTTGCCGACCAAAATTTCATTTCGCGCAATCTTACACATCTTATATAACTTCGCCAATGGATAAATCTTTTCATGAGTTGCGATTTGAAATACGCTGTCCGCAGATGTGTAAACAATCGGGAAATGGGTTTTAAGATGCTCTTCCCCAAGCTCGTTGATGATCTCTGTTCCGGATGCTGCCGTGTTTCCAAGCACTCCTTTGCAGCCCGTTTTCTCAATGAAAGTATCAATTATTTCTTTAGGAAATCCGTCAGCTGGCGGATAAGTGGGAAATGGTTGCTCGTTGATAAGTCCCATGATCTCCCAATGGCCAGTAGTGCTGTCTTTGCCTGCAGAGATCTCAATAGCTTTTCCGAAATTGCCGATAGGTTTTTTCTCGTCAGGAACACCTTCAATAGGGATGATATTCCCCAAACCCAATTTCTGAAGGTTCGGCAGATGAAGTCCATGAACTTTTTCTGCAGTATTTGATAATGTATTGCTTCCTTCATCGTGGTATTGTGCTGCATCAGGTAGTGCGCCTACACCAACCCCATCAAGAATGATGAGGAAAACTCGGTGAATTCTCATAGATTGGCGAAAAATATTTCTATTTTTGCTTTGTTTCTGAGCTTCCTGATAAAGTGTAATAATTCAAGTTCTCCAGCAATCTTTTCAAGCTGTTTTTTTAGTGAACCCTTGATTTCATCATAGGATGGAATTCGCTGTTCTTCTTTCTCAATTAATTTCACAAAATGAAAGCCGAAATCCGTTGGAATGGGACCCGCAATTTGGTCTTTCTTCAGAGAGAAGATCACATTCTCCAGCTCTTCAACAAGGTCGCCGCGATTGATAAAACCGAGATCGCCGTTCTTTTTTGCACTTGGGCATTCGGAGTAATTATTGGCAACATCGCAGAAATCTTCATTCTCATATAATTTTTTACTTACTTCTTCCAATTTTGAAAAAGCTTCTGGGTCACGATTGCTGATCAAAATATGACAAATACGGGCGCGTTCCGGATACTGAAGCTGCTCTTTATGGCTTTCATAGTATTCCTGGATCCATTCAGGTTCGATATCAACAGAATCCAGAAATTGGCTTTTAATATATTCCTTAATTCGAAGCCCGTTCCCGATATTTTCCAATAATTTATCAACTGAAATATTAGATTCTGCAAGGTCTTTGATGAAATCTTCGTGAGATTCATACTGGCTCTGGATCTCCTGGAACTGGAAATGGACTGAGCTTTCATCTATGTGAATGTTGCACTTGTTTGATTCTTCCATAAGCAGACATGCATCGATCAGATTGTTTATGGCTGTTTCTTTCAGCTGTTTTGATGGCTTCTCAACATGATGCTCTTTGAGAAGCTGAAACAATTCCGCCTTGTAATCTGCATGAAAGATTTTGTAATTATTAACTATAGCAACATGCTTCATTGTGTCCCAGAAACTCCATGATTTGATTTTTTATATCAAATAAAGTAAGCTGGGGAGAAGAGATTGTCAAATGTATTTCTTGTTTATTGAACCATGTGAGCTGTCTTTTGGCATAATTTCTCATATACTGTTTTATGAGTTCGACGGTTGTATGCCAGTCATGAATTCCATCAATATAATCAAATAATTCTTTATAGCCAAGTGAATTCATGCCAGGATCATTTCTCGTAAATCCCATTTCAAGCAAATGTTTGAATTCATCGAATAGACCATCCCTTATCATCTTATCAACACGGGTATTTATTTTTTCATATAATACTGAACGTTCATCGTTAATAAAAATTGTGAAATGATGATATCGCTTTTCAAGTGCATCTTTTTGCCAATAGGATGAAATTGGTGATCCTGTTACTCGATAAACTTCGAGGGCTCTTACAATACGGTTTACATCATTCGAATCGGTCTTCCTGGCTGCAACAGGATCAACTTCATCCAGCATGTGATGAAGAGTCTGAGCTCCTTTTTCTTCAACTTCTTTCTTTAGTTCATTTCTTATAGCAGCAGGAATTGGAGGGATCTTGCACAATCCATATAATAAAGATTTAATATAGAATCCGGTTCCTCCAACCACGAAAGGAATATGGTTATTTTTTTTTATTTTTGAAACTGCCGAATCAGCTCTTTTCACAAATTCTCCTGCAGTAAATTTTTGATCAGGTGTGATAATATCGATGAGATGATGAGGAACACGAGCTACTTCTTCAGGAGTTGGTTTTGCAGTACCAATATTCATATATTTATATATCTGACGCGAATCAGCAGAAATGATCTCAGCAGAGAGATCTTCAGCAAGTTGTAAAGCAAGTGAAGTTTTCCCCACTCCTGTTGGACCGCAAATGACGATCAGTTTTGGTTGATTAGCTTTATTTGATTTCATCAGAAATACTATGCAATGTGTTCCCAAACGGGGGTTTGGGAACAAATACATTTTTGGTGGTTTGGGAACAAGTACATTTTTTGTTTTTTTTGGGGGGGGGAGTAATAACTCTCTCGTTCCCAAACCCGATGTCGGCTCCTCGTTCCCAAACCCGATGTCGGCTCCTCGTTCCCAAACCCCTGTTTGGGAATGCTATTATCTATACTATAACTCAAGTTCATCAATCTTAAAAGGAAATTTCCTTCCAGCATAATTTCGTGCGCTGGAATAATACCAGTCCTCTGGCTCGGTTACAAATCCTCTCTTTACCGGATTGAAATGAATGTAATCAATCTTCTGGCGTAACATATTCGTAGAACAAATCAATTTGGGGTAACTCCCCTCCTGCCAGAATTGATAAGTCGAATTTCTTTTATATGACTTCTTTAGCATTTTCAATGAATCCAAAATATCATTTTTTTTATCTTCCTTCAATAATAAAATTATCTCTTTGGCTGTATAACCTTTTATATTCTGAATAATTATTTCAATATCCGTTGGATGTGATGCGATCATGTGAAGATGGTGATCCATTATTACATAGAAAAATATTTTTAACTCCTTATAATCTCTATAGAATTTGAAATTTTCGATGATTATATCACAATATCTTGGATCTGTAAAAAACTTTATTTTTCCTACAACAATCCATGTAATAAAATATAAATGATCTTGAACCTCAGAAAATTTATATCTGCTACGCATGATTATATTGTGTTCCCAAACAGGGGTTTGGGAACAAGTACATTTTTGGTGGTTTGGTTAACAAGTACATTTTTTGTTTTTTTTTGGTTTATAGCTTTCTCGTTCCAAAGATCATATAATTTCTCGCTCCAAAGACCATATAATTTCTCGTTCCCAAACCCCTGTTTGGGAATGATATCCAACAACTTTCTATTAATCGTCATCATAAATCAATGCCGAAAATGTCTCATTCCGGTAAAGATCATAGTGATTTCATGCTCATTGCAAGTCCGGATAACTTCTTCATCACGAACCGACCCACCCGGTTGAATTACTGCAGTGACACCCTTTTTGGCAATCATATCAATAGTATCCCGAAAAGGAAAGAAAGCATCGGAGCCAAGGGCGCAATCATGCACACTCAATCCGAATTTCTTTGCTTTAATTAGTGCTATCTCCGTTGAATCTATTCTGCTGGGCTGCCCCATTCCGAGTCCGATAGTTCTATCCTCCCTGCATATTGCAATGGCGTTGGATTTCAGATGATTCACTGTTTTCCATGCAAAACGCAATTTTTCCCATTCTGTTTCAGAGGGTTTCCGCTCCGTAACAATTTGCCAGTTTTCTTCAATGTCACAAGAACTATCTTCCTGCTGAAGGAGGATACCATTCATGCATGACCGGATATTATAAGTTCCGATAAATGTCTCAAGTGCATCTAAATTAAAAATAACGAGCCGTCTGTTTTTCTTTTTCTTCAGTATTTCAAGCACATCATCTGGAAAATCCGGTGCGATAATTATTTCTGTAAATATCTTGTTGATCTCAAGTGCTGCATCCATATTCAAAGATTGGTTTGAGACGACAATGCCGCCAAAAGGAGATTGAGTATCTGTTGCAAAAGCTTTCTCATATGCTTCTTTCAAATTCTCTGCTGAACCGATCCCGCAGGGATTGCAGTGTTTGAAAATTCCAATTGTGGGTTTATCTTTGAAATCAAGGATAGTTTTCAGGGCAGCATCAATATCCTGAAAATTATTAAATGAAAGCTCCTTCCCGTGAATCTGATGAATAACCGGATTATCATCATAATATCCTGCTTTTTGATGAGGATTCTCCCCGTATCGAAGGGTTTGAAGAAGAGGTAACGAAATCGATAGTTGAGAAGGTAAGGACTCATCACATATTTTGGAGAAGTAGTTAGAAATATATGCATCATATTCCGCTGTATGTTGAAATGCTTTACGGGCTAAACTCTTTCTTGTTTCAAGACTAACTTCACCATTCTTTTTCAGTTCATCAAGCACGATTTCATAATCATTCTTATCAACTACGATGGTAACGCTGTTAAAATTCTTTGCAGCAGCTCGAACCATTGTCGGACCGCCAATATCTATCTGCTCGATCGCTTCTGCTTCGGTAACATCGGGATTTGCAATAGTTTTCCTGAAAGGATAGAGATTCACAACGACTAGATCGATCGGCTTAATCTGCTGCCGTTTAAGCGCTTCCAAGTGTTCAGAATTATTTTTATCAGCAAGTATTCCTCCATGAATAGCCGGATGAAGGGTTTTAACTCTTCCATTCATGATCTCGGGGAATCCGGTAATGTCAGAAACTTTTATAACAGGAATTCCATTCTCTTGGAGTATTTTATATGTTCCTCCTGTTGAAATGATCTCAAAATCCAATGCAACGATTTCTTGTGCGAAATCCACAATACCTGATTTATCTGAAACGCTTATGAGTGCTCTTTTTTTCATATTTTATTCCTTAATATTTTTTCTATAACAGCATTGCTATTCCCTGCTCTGTGAAAGCAAAGGGCTGATGCCTTCGTCCTCCCCAACTTGATATCACATTTTGTGATTTCAAATTCTCCCATTCTCCGTCTGTAAGTTGAAACATAAAATCTGAAGGAAATCGTTCAATATTTCTTTTGACAGCTTGATTTAATACTCTTGTTTCTACATTATAAAGCTCCGCAAGATCGCTATCCAGCATCACTTTGCTTGAACGAATAAAAATAATTTTATTCATTAATGTTTCTAATGGCACAAGCGAATTATTTTTCATATCTCTCTATTACAGGATTTTTAAATAGTGCATGATTTCAGATCACTCAAATGTTAATGTAACATTAATATCATGCCCTGACTCAATCAATACACTATCAATGTGAACAGATGCATAATCGGGATGAAAAACCCAGATGTCAATATAAGGAGTAACTGAAAAATCACCGACAAGACAACCATCCTGATCATAATGATCTCCAACGTAATTTAACGGCAGATTTTCTGCACTAATTGTAAACTGACCTGCATCTTTTGATACACATAATGGTGCTAACTCAGCATAGGAAAACTCATTATAATTCTTAAAAACAAAAAGAGAATCACAAAATACTTCATCCTCCGCAGTTAAAAGTATCCTATATAAACCGTTCTGAATATTCTTGTCATCATTATTTTTCCCATCCCAACTTATTACATAATATCCGTGTTCGAAAATCTCATTGTTAAGAAAGTTTTTAATATCATCACCACACATATCTTCAATCCATACAGAAATAGAGCATGTAGTTCCCAGACAAAAATTGATAGAAGTTACATTAGTAAATGGGTTAGGGCAATTGCCATAGATATTCGTCTCGAATCCGGGCGGATCATTAACAGAGTCTGGATCTGTACAAATATTCTGAATTTTTAATAATCCATTTTTACTTTCGATAGGATAATCACAATCAATATTAAAATTCACTAAAATCTTGGCATCAGCTACCGGATTGCCGGAAGGATCATGCACTGTACCATTTATTTTAGACGCAATCCCGGGGGATGTAGCATTTCACATCCAACAATAAAAACAAATAACATCATGCAAAATATTATTATCTTTCTCATCGCTTTCCTTTCATTCAATTTTTCCTTGCATTAACCACATAAAAGAACGCCCCTTTTTCTATGTCCTCATCCCATTTAATATACTCAGGTTCTTTGTAATCCGTAAATAATTCTTTCACAATCTGTTTCGCATCTTCAATATGTTTTTTATAAAGATCATTAGATTCTTTGTGGTTTGAGTCCTGTTCAAATTCGATATTTATAATCCTATCAAAATCGAGATCAAGCTGAATTTCCGAATCCATAGCATCAACATGCGACCATTCACCTGATGTTATATCAAATTTATATAATGACAGGAAGAGATATCCATATTCAGAGATAAGTTTGATCGCTTCAATGATATAGCTGAATTCTTCATATGAGAGTGAATAGTGCACATTCAACCGTATCCATCCGGGCTTCATGCCTTCAAGATTTATTATCCCCGTAAAACAGCGATACATTTTTGAAGTGATATCGTCGAAATGCAGGAGTCTGTGTCCATAGGGACCGGCGCAGGAGCACCCAGCCCTTGTCTGAATACCAAAAAGATCATTGAGGAGCTTTGTAACGAATTTGGGGTGAAGAATTCTATCATTATGTTTGATATTGAACGCAATGATGCCGATCTTGCTCTCTTGATCTTTAGGTCCGTAAATGATCATTCGTTCATCATCTTTAAAAGCTTTTAAAAACTCAGTTACGTAAAAATCTTCGATCTCTTCAATTGTATCAACACCAATTTTGTCTTTAAGCTGCAAAACCATCGAAGACTTAATTGCCTGAATAATACCGGGAGTGCCCGGTTTTTCTCGCGTCTCAATATCATCTACATAGCATTCTTTATCAAAACTGACAAACTTAACCGTGCCACCTGCAGCAATAGTCGGCGGAAGATCGCTTCGATAGATATTTTCATTGATAATAAGAATTCCCGATGATCCCGGACCACCCAAAAATTTATGGGGAGAAAAAAAGATCGCATCAAAATAACTCTTTTCGTCTCGGTTCATATCAATTTCAATATAAGGGGCGCAGGCAGCAAAATCGAAATACGCAATAGCATTGTTTTCATGCAAGATTTTTGCAACTTCATAAACCGGAGTTTTTATTCCTGTCACATTTGATGCTGCAGAAAACGATCCGATCTTTTGTCTTTTATTGTATTTTGGATCAGACACCTCTTTTTCAAGTGCTTTCAGATCAAGCACTTCGTTCTCATTAAGAGGAATTTCTACAACCTCACACAATGTTTGGCGCCACATTATCTCATTAGAATGATGCTCATAGGGACCAACAAAAACAATTGGTTTATTCTTTTCTATGAAATCCAACAATTTTTTATGACATTCTGCATGAGATTCTTTATTTACCTCGATGCAACTATCGAGAAATTTGTTCACTCTTTCCTGCGTAGTCGGAGACCAGTACACACCAAGGATCTGTTGCAAGCGAGTGATCCCACCTGTTGTACCGTTTCCTGTAAAAATGATCTTTCCCTTTTCACCGGCATTGACCAAATCCTTTATATGTGCTTCGGCTTCATTTAAAAGCCGGGTCATTGTTTTTCCTGTGAAATCATCTTCAGTGTGAGTATTTGCATAAAATTTTAGGATATACTGAAGGTAGTTCTCTATAAAATCCACTGCTCGACCGCTTGCAGTATAATCTGCATACACGAGCGGTCTTGTTCCAAAAGGTGTTTCAAAAGGCATATTTCTGCCGATAATGCTCTTCCGGAGCCAATTTAAGTTATTGATTTGATTTTCTGCATTCATTTTAGATTTTCCTTTGAAGGTATCTCATATTATGAAATTTTTATGTCAATTTTGTTATAGTTCTTCGATATATTCAATCATTACTGTTTGATTGATTTTCTGTTAAAAAAAATCCGTCTTAACCGTATCTGATTTCTAACCATATCTAATAACTTAGTTTTTGACAAAATTCCTCCATTTTATTTTTTCTTGACATCACTTATTCATCTTTTACTAAAAGTCCAAATGATAAGCAATGTAACAAATTCTATTAGATCCGCCAACTGGCGGACATAACAGGAAAAATAAATTAGTAATGGAAAATACAATGCAAGGTTTTTATGAAACAAATGCAGTATTTTATACATTTATATATTTTTATAACTTGTTTCATTGTAGTGAGATGTTAAATAATATGATAAGAAGGTTAGACTGCAGGGTGCAGTCTAATTGTATGTTGGGCTGAAAAACAGAAATGACAAAAATTTCCAAAACAATTAATCCCCTTCATTTTGAAGATCTTGAACCTCATCGTTTTGAAGATTTGGCACGCCAATTAGTTTATGATTTCCGAGAGTGGGCTAATCTAGAAGCCACTGGAAGTGCCGGATCTGACGAAGGGTTTGATGCTCGTGGTCGTGAAATTATTTATGACATAGAAGATAGAGATGAAGAAGAGGAAGCTATATCTCAAACGGAAGAGAGAATCTGGCTTATTCAATGCAAACGAGAAAAGTCAATTCCTCCCAAGAAGATAGAGAAATATTTAAAGGACATATTAACGCAAAACAAAGAGCCATTACACGGCATTATTTTTATAGCCGCTTGCAATTTCTCCAAAAAGGCAAGGGACACTTTCATTTCAGAGATCAGAAAGGAAGGAATTAAAGAATTTCAAATATGGGGCAAGGCTGAGATGGAAGATATGCTGTTTCAGCCAAAAAATGACCATCTTCTTTTTGCCTATTTTGGCATTTCGTTAACAATAAGAAAACGTTCCTTAAAGACAAAACTCCGATCCCGTGTTGCAACGAAGAAAAAAGCTTTACGCTGTTTAGAAAATCAATTTCACCAACCAGTTTTGCTAAGAGATGCGTATGAAAAAAAATATCCATATAGTAGAGATGTCCCAAATTTCGATGATGATCCCAAATGGAAGGTATATGATTTTATAGAGCAAAACCATGCTGGATTGTCATTTCTTGTCGCAAGATTTAAAGCTTATTTAGCCGATGATCAAAAGAATCATGATTATATGGACTTATTTAATGAAGGGCGACCCCATAATGATCCTTGGCCAAGAAAAGATATTATAAAAGTAGATAGAAATAAGGCCCAACAGTTATGGAGCGAATTACCAGATAAAAATAGGGGGCACTTTGAGGTTAAAGGTATTGTTGAATATGACAACATTCTTGCGATTGACGACTTAGGAGACGATGTATTTCGTGGCCCACATTTTTACATTCCATTTTTGCCTAAGAAAGGTCCTTTTTCTTATTTCTATATAGAATTGAGCACTTACGGAGAGGGTAGAGTTACTATTTATCCAAAAAAAATGAACAGGATTGATTATTTTCCTCATGATTTTAAAAAGAAAGGTAAGTAGCCCAACATACGCATTCACAACCGACTCGCAGGGCTGGCGCCCGGCTCGCGGGTGATGCGCGGCGTTATATTCATGAAGAAGGAACAAATGAATAAGAGAGATGTCCCACAAGAAGTATCGAAGCTATTGAAGGCATGGTATGGCTATTTCCATAGATGGTGGGTTGTCCACTATTTTCTAGGAATATGGGGCACTATTTTCGCCATTTCTGTAGCCTCAAACCCGAAAATACTACAAGCCGTCCCCTATTGTATTGATGTTTTTGCATGGCTGTCCGCAATTTGTATAGCGCTGCTCACATTTTTGATGCCGTCTCGTAGGGCGAAGGCATATAAAATGGCATGGAGAACGCTACTTGATGCGGTGAATCGATTTGAACATGATGATTCATTCAGTATTCAACGCTTGTTCGATGCCGTTGGAACTGGTGAAGATTATATCGAAAAAACAGACCCATAGAATATAACATTCGTTTTCACTCCGACGCGGCTCCGCCGCGCCGGGTGAAACGTGGCGCTAGCTTTTCGGGAGGTTAAATGGATAAAGATGAAGCTTTAGAATTACTCAATAGAGGTGAGAGAGGGGTATTTAACTCTTACCGAGAAAATAATCCACATTGGTCGCCTGATTTCTCAGGTGAGGATTTATCTGGCTGCGATCTTGTAGGTAGTGAGGGACCTGGGGCTAATTTGGATCATGCCAACCTTTGTGGTGCTTCGTTACCTGGAAAACCTAATATTACGTACAAAGGCTTTTCAGCCTCGTTTAATGAGGCAACAATTGATTCAACTACTAGTGGAGTTTCATTAGACCTACTATCACAATTGGGGGCAATATATATTACTAAAAGCGAGACCAAAACAATTGATCAAGCTTCAACCAAAAATGTTTTCATAAGCTATGCGTGGGCAAATTCGGATGTTGTGTCGGCTATTGATCAATGGCTTCGCAACAAAGGATTAAAAACCAGGATTGACAAGCGAGATTTCTTTGCCGGATCACGAATACGTGATGAAATTTCGAGAGTGATGCTTGATAGTGATGTCGTTCTCGTTTTCCACTCTCATCAATCAAAAGATAAGCCTTGGGTCGAATTCGAGCGAGAATTAGTAGCTGATATCCAAATGTCCGCAAAGAAAGAAGGCAAAGACATCACGCGAGTGATTTATGTCGTGATTGACGACACTCCCTTGCCGAGTGTATCAGAGCAAAATCGAATAGCAATTACGGCGAAAGGCAAGCGATTCGAATTAGTTTGTGAAGAAATTTATCATCATATTCTCAAGCTTCCTAGAACTATTGACGAGATCGATTTGGCAAAGTGGGACGATTATGTGTTTTAGAACAATAAAAAGCTAACAAGTCGCATGCACTCGGACCCCAATTTCGCTTCGCTCAATTGCGGCCGGTGATGCGCGGCGTTAGAATGCTTTTTCCTGTATATTATTTTTAGTAGATTGTATTAAAAAATAATTTATAAAATCAAAAGGCGGTTAAAATGAAAAGAAATTTAAAATTAAGAATATTCCCTTTTCTTGTATTTATGATTTTAATAACGGGATGTACCCCCATATCGGTGATAAAACCTGCCCAGACAAAGATACATGCATCGATAATTTTTGTGGAAGCTGAACCTAAAAACTCCTTTACCGTGGCTGACTTTGTAGCCTGTAAGAAATTTGAAAGTGAACTAGAGTATCTATTCAAAGCAAACGGTTTTACTGTCAGCGACACACGGGAAGAAGCTGAAATTGCCATAGTGGTCCGTCAACTAAGCAGTAAGTATGCAGAGAATGTAGTTATCGACTACACTCGAAAGCCGGGAGGGGAAGTATTGTCGAGAACAGTAGTTGTGGATAAGATTGTGTTCGACATAAGTTTCCTAGATGGAAAAGGCAATGAATTGAGTCGAATCCATTCACGGGGATTTTATAGCGGGTTCACCACCAACGTGAAAGAACATGCGGCACGGGTTCTCAAGTATAGTATGGGTGTCTTTGCAAAATGATTTCTATTCAACAATGATTGACTCTAACCCATAAGGCAGGATCCTGGACCTTCTATACTACCTTTGTAGCCGACGTAGCCTGTTGTAATGCGGCTTAATGTCTTAGTGTTAGATTGCTCGGAAGATTAATGGTTTTTCCAAAATTTAAGTGGAATTAAGAATATCAGTAATCAATTTAGAAATCAATTCATAGGAACTAATAAAACTCATAACTTGTTTATTTGAAAGTGAGTTAAAGCATTCTAATTGTATGTTAGCCCGCTTCAAAGATTTAATTGAGGTTGAATATGAATAGAGAAGGTCCATTGTTAAATCCCCGTCTTCTTGGCATTCGTGAGCAGTATGCACGGGCCCGTCGTTTTGTCAAAGTGGCTCAACGTTGCAAGAAGCCGGCAAGCCACTTCAGGAATCTAATTGCAGCCATCTACCCTGCACGAGCAATTGTTGAACTCATGCTTGAAGCACTTGACAATAAGGAATTACCATCGTTTAAGAACAAGGACCCTAGGAAGAACCGAGAGGAATTCGAGAACCTAATCGCGCCAAAGCTTCCTCACTACTATTTGATAGAGAAGATCCGAATCCATGATTTTCATCGTTTTGGGTGTCTGCCGCCGCAACCCAGCGAGAGAGTCCTATTCTATGGGGGTCCAATCAAACTCATTGCTCGCAAAGGAGCCGCCATATTACAAGGAACTAGCGAAGGTCCGAAAATCACAACTACTGGTAGCTCTACGGTAAAGGAACAGCGACCTCTTTATTCAAACGATGGGCGATTCTTTGATGAGCAAAGTGGCACGTATCTTCCGCTTGCGGTAATCCTCGGCGAATTTCTCGATTTAGTACCAGACGTGATTGTTGAATTCGAGGTTTTGCTCGCGAGCTAACCATTCACTGAAGCTGACGCGCTTATAGCTTCGCTGCTCGGCGGCAGATGAGTTCTAACGTTAGGCTGCATATTGCCAACATCTGTGAATATATTTCATATTAATAATTGGGTTATATCTTTTAACTAACCTTATCTTTGCACAAGTTCCCTAATGGCAATAGGCAATAAAAGCAGGTTGAAATTCAAATAATTATGGACATTGGATATGCATTGATGCTAAAGGGAGATCTGCTACATCCTTTGAATATCCTACTCCAAAAACAAATAAGTTATTTTTCATTATTTTATATATTTTTTGTTACGGTTCATGAGCGTATTGAATTTCTTGACATTGTATTCGCCGGTAACATTTATCTCATTTAAGTTTAAGTAGGTTATGCATTTAATACAACGCAACAAAAAAAATCGTATTAAGGAGAAATAAAAATGGGCGACAAAGGAAAAAAAGATAAGGGTAAAAAAGAAAATCAAAAAAAAGCTAAACTTTCACTTAAGGAAAAACGCAAGCAGAAAAAAGAGAAAAATCTAAAAGAATAAAAAACATAACCATGAAATGCGGCAGATCGGAAGAGCTGTTCCCATTATCGAATACATATTTATTATCAATAATGAGCTTTCTCTCTACAGTTTATGGCTTATTGCTTTCCAACCGTTGACTTCGGATGCTATGTTATAAGGTATTAAAGTGCAAATTGCAATAGTTGGAGGTGGAGCGGCCGGTTTCTTTTCGGCAATTACAGCAAAAGAAAATTATCCGGATGCCAAAGTTGTCATTTTTGAAAAATCAAAAAAGCTCTTGGCAAAGGTTAAAATATCGGGCGGCGGAAGGTGTAATATTACCAACGGTTGCACATCCATAAAAGAACTATCTGGAGCGTATCCCAGAGGAGGGAAAGCGTTAAAAAAAGCTTTTAGAATCTTTAATACCACACATGCTATGCAGTGGTTTGAGTCCAGAGGCGTTCCTTTGGTAATTCAAGATGACAATTGCGTTTTTCCTGTATCCCAAACTTCACAAAGCGTTATTGATTGTTTTTTAAAACAAACGAAAAAATTAAAGGTTGAAATTGAAGTTGGGAGAGGAATAAAAGCCATTAAACCGATAGGTGACAAGCTGGAATTAGACTTTATTGATGGAGATGTTCAATCGAGAACTTTTGACAAAGTGATTGTTGAAACAGGCGGCTCTCCGAAAAAAAAAGGGTTGGAGTGGCTTGAAAAATTAAATCACAAGATCGAAGAACCTGTTCCTTCATTATTCACATTCAATATGCCTACCGAATCGGTTACCGGGTTGATGGGAGTCGTGGTAGAAAAAACTTTAGTGAGCATACAAGGAACAAAGCTTAGATCCGAAGGTCCCCTGCTCATCACCCATTGGGGAATGAGCGGACCGGCGATCTTGAAATTATCGGCTTTTGGAGCGAGATTATTGAGTGAAAAAGGATATGAATTTAAGATTCAGGTGAATTGGGCTAATGTGCATAACAATGATGTTGTTATGGATAAATTGAGAAGCATTGTTAATGAACATTCAAATAAAATTTTGTCCAACGTGAGACCATATTTTTTGCCTGAAAGATTATGGCGTTATTTGCTTGATAAAAGTGATTTTTCAGTAAAGAAAACATGGGGACAACTCGGAAATAAGGGGATGAATAAATTGTTGAATGTGTTAACCAATGATGTTTATTCTGTGAATGGGAAAACATCATTTAAAGAAGAGTTTGTTACTTGTGGAGGTGTTAGTCTGGAAAGTATCGATTTTAAAACTATGCAAAGCAAGGTGTGCAAAAACCTATATTTTGCCGGCGAAATAATGGACATTGACGGAATTGCCGGAGGTTATAATTTTCAGGCCGCCTGGACAACAGCATTTATAGCAGGTAAATTGAATTAACCTAACCCGGATAAACCCCGTAGGATAAGTATTCCAACAGGGTAAACCGAAACCAAAAAAGAATAAAACCACCAGTCTTCGTTTCACTACGCCCTGCCAAGCAGAGAACACCCCGATACAGTCATTCTTCCTTACGGGGCAGGCGGGACAAGCATTTAACGGGTTGAAAGTGTCTTAATAACAGCTTCGATTCAATTCCAAAATGGATTATTCCGTTAATAGGATTTCTCAATATTTTTTTATAATTTTGCCGGCTCAGTTCTACTGCATTTTTGCTTTGATTTTCGCCTTCTAATTTTTTCATATAATGATGTACTTATTTTTATTTTTCAAAGCACACTAAAAATTTACTTTCTTCTTGTTTGCCTTCTTAATGCTACAATAAATTGATATATTATAAAAACAGAAAGTATTTTATTTAACAACCACCATACAGAAAAATCATTATTATTTACGGTTTTAAACGGATTAATAAATTTAAAAAATTCATTGATATGATATCCTATGTTTTTTAAGGATACTTACATTCAAGTAATAAGTGCAACACACATTATTTATTTGAATACTCATAAAATACTTCATACGGTGTTTTGTATTTTAATAATTTTCTTGGTCTATCATTCAATTTATTTTCAACGATTTGTA
>Ga0268278_1000969_pt1 | contig 17818 bp, 14 predicted proteins | sample saktaG_3_FD_190135 | JGI IMG/M metagenome (GOLD analysis project Ga0268278, IMG submission 190135) | Saline water microbial communities from Sakinaw Lake, British Columbia, Canada - sak_2010_1_5_55m | ecosystem: Environmental > Aquatic > Non-marine Saline and Alkaline > Saline ... | reverse complement strand
AGGATTTATTTTTCTATATATTATGCTTATTGGATTTCCTTCATCAGCAGTAAGAGCAGGTATAATGGCAGGGCTTATTCTTTTAGCTCAAAAAATAGGAAGAATGTCTCAAAGTCAAAGAGGCATTGTTTTTGCAGCAACCATAATGCTTTTTCAGAATCCTTTTCTTTTGAAAGATGATGTTGGTTTTCAATTATCTTTTCTGGCTGTTCTGGGTATAAGTTATGCTTTGCCAATTTTTCAGAATTGGCTGAAATTTATTCCGGAAAATAAATATTTCGGGATAAAAGATATTTTAGGTATGACTTTTTCAGCCCAAATATTTACTTTGCCAATTTTAATATATAATTTTGGTTATATTTCTTTGATTTCTCCATTAACTAATATTTTGATTGTTCCAATTTTGCCTTTTATTATGATATCTGGCTTTATCTTTAGTTTTATTGGAATATTTTGGCAATTTTTAGGATGGATTCTTTCTTTTCCGGCTTGGTTTTTATTGACCTATGTTATAAAAATAATTGATTTGCTGTATAAAGTTCCATCCACATCTTTAGAAGTTAAAATTTCATGGTTCTATTTTATAGTTTTTTATTCATTATTAGTTTATTTTATTTGGGGATTAAGGAGAAAAAATATCCAAAATTTTTGAGAATCTTGTAAATCTGATATATAATATAATCATTATATTAATTTATGCTTTCCATAGTTATACCAACTTTAAACGAAGAAAATTATTTACCTCGGCTTCTTAATTGTATTAAGAAACAAAACTTTAAAGATTATGAGATAATTATTTCTGATGCTGAATCCAAAGATAAAACAAAAGAAATTGCTAAAGATTTTAGGTGTAAACTTGTGAAAGGAGGATTGCCTTCAATAGGAAAAAATGCTGGCGCAAAAGTAGGCAAAGGAGATTTAATATTGTTTTTAGATGCAGATGTTTTATTGCCGGATAACTTTTTTAAGAATGCATTAAAGGAATTTAAAGAAAGAGATTTAGACGTCACTACATTTTGTCTTATACCAATATCCAAAAGCAGAATGCCTAAAATTTTATTCAATATTTTTTATAACTATCCTCTGCGAATTTTTGAAAAAAGATGGGCGCGTGGAGCTATGGGCATATTAGTGAAAAAAGAACTACATAAATCTTTAAAAGGTTTTGACGAAAAAATGAAGATTTTTGAAGACGTTGATTATGTTCAAAGGAGTTTGAAATTTGGAAAATTCGGCGTAATAAAAACAACAAAGATTTTTGCTTGCTTAAGAAGATATAAAAGAGAAGGATGGATTAGAGTTGGACTGAAATATGGTTTAGGCGAGGCCTATATGAAGCTTTTTGGACCCATTAAAAGAGAGATTTTTAAATACGAGTTTAATTATCCTAAAAATAAAATTTTTTAATAAAAATATGAATAAAAAAAATATTAATAATGTTAAAAAGAATAAAATAAGTAAAAAGAAAAATAAAAGAAAATTAGAAGAGTTTTTTTTGCAAGAAATTAAATTGCCTAAAATTAATTTACATTGTTTTAGATTTTTTATTTTTTTGGTACTTATTATCTTTATTTCTTCTCTTTTTGGATTTGTGGCCGGAACTTTTTCAGTGTTTTATTATCCAAAATTGACAGATTATTTTTCAGGATCAAATACTTGGGTTTCTGATTTTTTTAATAATGAAAAAGATGTTGTTCCTCAAATCTCTCGGGAAGATGCCATAATAAATGCTGTTGAAGAGGCCTCTCCTTCAGTAGTGAGCATTATTATTACAAAAGATATGCCGATTTTTGAAGAGTATTATGCTGACCCGTTTAGTGATTTTGACATTTTCTTTGATGACCCATTTCTTGATATAAAAGTTCCGCAATATAGGCAAAAAGGGACAGAAGAACGAGAGATTGGCGGAGGCACGGGTTTTATTATTTCGGAAGACGGTATGATTTTGACTAATAAGCATGTTGTTCAGGACGAAGAGGCTGGCTATACAATTCTAACTAATGATGGAAAAAAATATTCCGCAAAAGTTTTAGCTCGTGACCCAATTGAAGATTTGGCTATCCTCAAAATTGACAAAGAAAAAATGATTACAGAACAAGGTGATTTTTATGAACAATCTTTTTCCATGATTAAAATCGGCGATTCTTCTGATTTACAAATTGGTCAAACAGTGATTGCCATTGGCAATGCCTTGGGAGAGTTCAGAAATACTATTTCTGTGGGAGTCATTTCTGGTCTAGGCAGAACCATCACTGCTTCTGGAGAGGGAATGGTGGAAACATTAGAAGATGTGATTCAGACAGATGCCGCCATAAACAAGGGAAATTCAGGAGGGCCCTTATTAAACATTAAGGGAGAGGTAATTGGGATTAATGTGGCTATGGCTGAAGAAGCCCAAAGCATTGGCTTTAGCATACCTATTAATAAGGCCAAAAGAGATATTGAACAAATTAAGACAATTGGCAAAATTGTTTATCCCTTTTTAGGGGTGAGATATGTTTTAATAACTCCTGAAATGCAAAAAGAAAAAGAATTAAGTGTTGATTGCGGAGCTTTAATTATTAAGGGAGAAAACCCAGGAGAGGTTGCTATTGTCCCAGATTCTTCTGCTGAAAAAGCTGGACTGCAAGAAGGCGATATAATTCTAGAAGTGAATCAAGAGAAAATTACTTCTCAAAATTCTTTAGCCAAGATTATTAAAAAATATAATCCTGAAGATCAAGTGTCTCTAAAAATATTAAGAAAAGAACAAGAAAAAATTATAGATGTAGTTTTGGGAGAATACAAAGAATAAGATATAATATAGAAGCTCAATAGGCATGAAGAGGACTTTGTCCTCTTCTTTACTTTTCTGATTTTCCCGTTTATAATCAACCTATATGCAATTTATGCAAGGGGGTGATTTCACCCATAAATCACAAGAAGTAATAATTCAGGCACAATCAATTTCCAGAGAGAAAAAACAACAGCAAGTAGATGCCCTGCATCTGCTTTTGGCTTTATTGTCTCAAGGAGAGAGTATTATCATCACTATTCTAAAGAGAGGCCAAGTAGATATAGAATCTCTTAAAAGAAAAACTGAAAAAGAGATTGATAAAATCTCTCCGATAAGCACAGAGCAAACATTAGGCAGTTTTTATCTTACTCAGGACTTGGCTCAGGTTTTAGAGAAGGCAAAACAGGAAGCAATGAAAATGGGGGACGAATTTATTTCCATAGAACATCTTTTTTTGTCATTGCTTGTTTGTCAAACTCGCGCAAAAAATATTTTACAAGATTTTAAATTAGAAGCTGATTCATTTTTAAAAAATTTAACTGATATTAGAGGAGATGAAAAAATTGTTGATCCTAATCCAGAATCAAAATATGATGTCATTGAAAAATATGCCAGGAATTTGACCGAAGAAGCAAAAAAAGGGAATTTAGATCCGGTGATTGGCAGGGAAGATGAAATTAGGAGATTAATGCAAGTAATTTCTCGAAGAACCAAAAATAATCCCGTTCTTATTGGTGAGGCCGGAGTAGGTAAAACAGCTATTGTTGATGGTCTGGCTAAGAAAATCATAAGTAAAGAAGTTCCGGAAAGTTTATCTACCAAAGAAATTATTTCTTTGGACTTAGGTTCTTTAATCGCTGGGACTAAATACCGCGGTGAGTTTGAAAATAGGATAAAGGCCTTGTTAAAAGAAGTGCGAAAAGCAAATGGGCATTATATCTTATTTATTGATGAGCTCCATACTCTTGTTGGAGCAGGCGCGTCAGAAGGAGCAATTGATGCTTCAAACCTTTTAAAGCCGGCATTGTCCCGGGGAGAACTCAAAGCAATAGGGGCCACTACTTTAAAAGAATATCAAAAATATATTGAAAGAGATCCTGCCCTAGAAAGAAGATTTCAACCAATTTATGTTAAAGAACCTAATATAGAAGATACAATCGCTATTTTACGCGGACTAAAGGAAAAATACGAACTTCATCATGGGGTAAAAATTAAGGACTCAGCTCTTAAAGCATCTGCGGAATTGAGCAGCCGTTATATTTCAGATAGATTTCTTCCGGATAAAGCAGTTGATTTAATGGACGAAGCAGCTTCGGCCTTAAGACTAGAAATTGAATCAGAACCAACTGAATTAGATCATCTTCACCAAGAGATTCTTAAACTTGAAATTGAAAAAGCATCTCTTAAAAAAGAGAAAGTAAAAGAAAATGCCAGACAGCTTAGAGCTATAGAAAGAACATTGGCAGACTTAAAAGATAAATCAAAAGCATTGCAGGCCAAATGGTCTGCTGAAAAAGAATTAATATATGAGATTAAAGATTTGAAAAAACAAATTGATGAAAAATCCTGGGAAATGGAAACTGCCCAGAGAAAAGCAGATTTGCAAAGAGTGGCTGAGATAAAATATGGAGAAATTCCAGAGATAAAAAAAGGATTAAGTTCAGTTGAAAAGAAATTAAAAAATGTTCAAAAAAATAAACGACTCTTAAAAGAAGAGATTGATGAAGAAGATATTGCTCAAGTTGTTTCTCGCTGGACAGGAATTCCAGTCATGAGATTAATAGAAAAAGAAGCAGAGAAATTAGGAGAAATAGAAAATATTTTAGAAAAGAGGATAATTGGTCAGAGAAAAGCTATTTCAGCTGTTGCTAGGTCTATAAGAAGAAGCAGAGCTGGTCTTCAAGAAGAAGACAGACCATTAGGAGTTTTTCTGTTTTTAGGGCCAACTGGTGTTGGGAAAACCGAAACCACAAAGGCATTAGCAGAGTTTTTGTTTAATGATGAAAAAGCAATGGTTAGGTTGGATATGTCAGAATATATGGAACGGCATAGTGTTTCAAAGATTATTGGTTCTCCTCCCGGCTATGTTGGGTTTGAAGAAGGGGGACAAATTACAGAGAAAATTAGGAGAAGGCCGTATGCAGTAATTTTACTGGATGAGGTTGAAAAAGCGCATCCAGATGTCTTTAATATCTTGCTTCAAATTTTTGAGGATGGACGATTAACAGATGCCAAAGGCAGGGTAGTCTCTTTTAAAAATTCTATTATAATTATGACTTCCAATGTTGGTTCTGAATATATAGCCCAGTTAAAACCAATAGGGTTTGAAGTAAAAACAGAAAAGCTTTCTCAAAGGGAAGGCCTTAAAAATAAAATTACAGAATCGTTAAAGGAAACATTTAGACCAGAATTTTTAAATAGGATTGATGAAGTTATTATTTTTGATTATCTGGGCAAAAAAGAAATTAAGAAAATCGTTAATTTAGAATTAGCAAAGGTTGCCAAAAGATTGGAAAAGACAAAACAAATAAAAGTTAAGTTTACTGAAAAATTAAAAGAAACTTTAGTGGAAAAAGGATTTGATTCTAATCTAGGAGCCAGACCGTTAAAAAGAGTTATTCAAAAACTAATTCTTGATCCTTTGTCGTTAAAAGTTATCTGTTCTGAAATCGGACAAGGAGATAAAGTTTTTGTAGATTTTGATAAGAAAGAGGTTGTTTTTAAAGTATCTCAACTTTTTAAAAAATCCTCTAAAAAGAAAAAGAAAGTTTTAATAAGTAAAAGATGAAAAATATATTTAAAATAATCATTATCTTAATTATAGGAGCCATTGGCGGGTCGCTTTTTCAAGTTTTGATTTTACCTGGCCTTATAGGCCATCCCTATTTTGGCAATTTAGAGATGATTAAAAGATTAAAAAATCAAGTAATTGTTAATCCAGTGGAACAAATATTCATTGGACAAGATACTGCTTTGGAAGAAGCAATTAAAAAAGTTGAAGACACAGTAGTAGGATTTAATAATGGTTCTGGAATTATTATCACATCAGATGGCTTAATAATCACATTAGCAGATGTGCTTCCAAAAACAGAAAAATATCTTTTTTTAGAAGGAGAAAAAGTTAATTTTGAAGTTGTGAGGAAAGATTTAGACCAGAATTTAGCCTTAATAAAAATTGAACAAAGAAATATCTTAGCTTGCAAATTTGCTGATTTATCAGATATTAAAATGGGACAAAAAGTTTTTCTTTTCGGAATAATTATTGAAAATAATATTCCCAAAAGCATAACAAACCAGGGGAGCATTAAAATGTTTGATGATGACATTATTCGCACGAATATTCTGGAAGATATAGTTCTCAATGGGAGTCCTTTGTTTAATGTTTGGGGAGAAGTATTAGGATTAAATGTAATTGACAGCCAAGGCAAAGTATCTGCAATTCCTATTGATAACATCCGTAAATTCGCTGGTTTCTAAATTATTGGCGTTGGCAAGAGGACCGACTCGGTGAAGTAAAAATTGACAATACCGCATTTTCTGCTATTATCTTATTATCAGGCAAGGAAAACAAGAATGGGCAATGTTGAAAGAATAATAGTTGGATCAGGATGGCGTAGTCTTTAATTCATTATTATAATAATAACTAAAATATAAATATATGGGAGATTTTAAAAAAGGAGGTGGAAAGCGTTTTAGCGGTCGAGGTGGATTTAGCGGGGGCAGAGATCGTGGCCCAGTCACTATGCATCAAGCGATTTGCGACAAATGTGGAAAGCCATGCGAGGTACCTTTTAAACCGACTAGTGGCAAGCCAGTGTATTGCAGTGCTTGTTTTGAAGGTAAAAAAGAAATTGGAAATAATAGAGGCGGGGATAGATTCTCTCAAAAGAGTTATGGTGGCTATAAAGCTCCCATTAGGCCGGATTTTAGAAGTGATGCTAGTAAAGAAAACAACAATGAAGTCAAGAAGCAGTTAGAAATATTGAATGGAAAAATGGATTTGCTTATTAAGGCAGTAGAATCTATGGCAAGTGCCAAGCCTTTGGTTGCAAAAGCAAAAATCAGGAAAGCAATAAAAGCAGTTCCAGTTGTCAAAACTAAAAAAATCAGTTAAAAAGGCTTCTAATTATTTTTAAACAGGTTTTAATATTGTTTTTCCCTTGGAGCGGAATAGCGAAAGCAGGGTCAATAACCCTGTTTTTTGTTTGACTTCTGTTTTATAAGAATTTTGTTTTCTAAAACTCCCGAATTTATTCGTGGAGATACAGAAAACACTTGATATTTACAGAAACAGGATATAAACTATAATAATGATACAAAAATCATATAAGTATAGAATATATCCTAATCAAAAACAGCGAGAATTGCTTGAGAAACATTTTGGTTCTGTCCGTTTTGTCTATAACTGGGGACTTGAGAAAAAGATAAAAGCATATCAAAGAAATAAGAAAAGAATTAGTTGTTTTGATTTAATAAAAGAGTTAACGATATTAAAAAAGAAGAAAGATTTTCAGTGGCTTAATAAAGTAAATAGCCAATCCCTTCAAATGTCTTTAAGAAACTTAGATAATGCTTTCACCTCTTTCTTCAGAAAAAATAATAGGTTTCCGAGATTTAAGAGTAAAAAACAAAACAAAAATAATTTTCAAATTCCCCAACATTTAAAGATAAATACTAAACTGACTATTCCCAAAATATCAAATATCAAAATTAAGTTGAGTAGAAAAATAGAAGGTAAGATAAAAACCGCCACAATCAGCAAAGCCCCAACAAATAAGTATTTTATTTCAATTTTAGTTGAACAAGATAAACAATTGTCCAAGAAACCAAAAATAATTGAAAGAACCACTATTGGCATAGATTTAGGGATTAAGATATTCGCTACTATTAGCGATGGTAGAAAGATAGATAATCCTAAATTTTTTGATAAATCCTGGAAACGATTAAAAGAACAACAAAGATTATTAAGTAGAAAAATCAAAGGAAGTAATAATAGGACGAAACAGAGATTAAAAGTGGCATTGCTATTTGAAAAAGTGAAAAATCAAAGGTCGGATTTCTTACATAAAATTTCTCATCAATTAACTCACGAGCACCAAGTGAAATCAATCGCGATAGAGGATTTGAATGTAAGAGGCTTGTTAAAAAATCATTATTTAGCAAGAGCAATCTCAGATGTCAGCTGGAAAGAATTCAAACTACAATTGGAATATAAGTGTGATTGGTATGGCAGAAATTTAATGGTCATCGGCAGATTTGAGGCAAGTAGCAAAACTTGTAGTTGTGGATATATCAATCAAGAATTAAAGCTTTCTGATAGAAAATGGACTTGTCCAGAATGTAAAACTACACACGATAGAGATCTGCTAGCAAGCCAAAATATTAAAAGATTTGCTTTAATAGGGTCGGGCAGACCCAAATTAACGCTTGTGGAGAGTAGTCGTTAGACACTCATTGAAACAAGAATCTTCCGACTTTAGTCGTGGAGAGTGTCAAAATCTAATATAATCTTATATAGTTAAAGTATAAGATAATATATGGCAAAAAATAAACCGACTAATCAAGAATATTGGGAGGCTATAAAAAGAAAGACTCTAATAGAAAGTACTGCGGCGTCAATGCGGCTTTCTGGAGTTGATATTACAGAGAAAGAAGTTGAACAAATAATCAATGATGCAAAAATCAGTTTAATATCTGACAAAGATTTAAATAAAATTTTATCTCCTAAGCAACTTGCTATCTGGGAATATATACAAAAAATAGAGGAAACCACCACAGGTGAAATTATTAAAAAGACGAAAATTATTCGGCCTACCGTGAAACAAACCCTGAATAGACTTCTACGTCTTAAAAAGATTGAACGTATTGGCCTTGGCAGAAGCACCCGATATAGAAAAATCGGTTAATTTACTATTGAAGTTTATACTGTTAAAAACAAAGATTTATTCTTTGTTTTTTTATTCACGGACACATTGGATATAATGGCTACTACTTTTTGGCAAAATCTGAACTTTTTCAACATAATCATCATTTCTTGTTGCCCATGCTTCATTATTAAACAAAGTAGAAGACCAATAGTAACCATTATAATTACTTTCCCATGGTAAAATATCAGATCCGTTTTTATTGCTGGCATTAATAATTTCCATAATATTTGGTACTCGCCAATCATTATATCCTGCAATAGTTAAATTGTTACAAAGATTAAATGTATTTTTCCAAGATATAGTTTTTGGTTTTTGAGACAAAGGATAATTTGACTCAGTCCCTATTAAAGCCCTGTCTCCACCTTTAACCCACATAAGATTAGTGCAATTATCAGTAATTGTTTCATCGCTATTGTCAATGCAACCAGAATTGCATACTGTAGAAGGGTCTCCTTGTAACCCAGTAGATGATAAGATGTTCGCGCTGGTAGTGCTTAAGTCACGGACCAATCTAACATAATAATAAGGAATTTCAGGTTCACTACCAGTATACCCGCCACCCCAATCATGATAAGTAATATGGCCGTCATCAAAATCTACACTATATATTCTATATGGGTTATCACCACATTGGTATCGCACACTTAGGCTAACCTTATTTGATGTCCAATATTTTGCTGATTTGGTATTAGTGAAATAATTTTCATCAATTACTAGAGAATTTTTACTATAATCAATAATACTTGCTAACTCTTTAAAGTTTGGTAACCGCCAGTCATTATATCCTGCAAACCCTCCTGTTGTTGTAGAATTTAAATTATTAATGAAAGAAACTGTTTCATCCCAACTGGTGGTAGTTCCATTATTACAGCCTAAACCATCTCCATTTTTTATCCACATTAACTTGGTGTATAAATCTGTGATTGTCTCATTCCTATTGTCCTGAAATCCTAGAATTGCCTTACCTTTTTTAGAATTTGAAATTTCAGAAATGGCATCTATCGTATTTATAGATCTAATCGCGAAATAGTATATTTTTTCTGGGTCTAAATCGTTCACAACAAAGTTTTCAATCTCTCCTATAGTTGTTGCAGAAGAAGTAGAAACAAAATCTGCTTGTTCCCAGTTTATTTTATCAGTGCTGGTTGTATTTTCTACTATTTCTTTCTCTGCTCGTTTAATAATATAATCTTTTGCTCCATTAGAAGTCCAAAAAAGGTCAATTGCTTTTCTAATGGCAGAAGTGCCAGCGTTTAAATCAGTAATTACTGGTAAAGGAGTATGATATGAAGTGCTGGTTGACAAAGAAGAATAATTTTCTCCATCAAAAGCCCTAATGCCAAAATAATAGGTTGAATCATAATCAAGATTAGAAAGAGTGATTGTAGTTGTTGCTGTGCTTGTTGAAAAAGCAGTTGGGTTAGTAGTGCTGGCATTTTGTTCAGTAATCTCTTGTTTTTCCCAATAAATAATATAAGAAATATTTTGTTCAGATGTATCTGGGTCCGTAGTTGTGGACCAAGTTAAGATAGCAGTATTATATTTACTATTTTCTTGATCAATAGAAAAGTTAGGTACAGGATCAGGCGGTAAAGTTGAAAATACACTATTTTTCGAATTTGGCGTTCCTAAAATAGGATTATTATCAGCATCAAGTCCGTTTATTGTTTGGGTGTTATTATTTGCCCAATTGCTTGAATTATTTCCAGAAGTGCTTGGACTGATTCTTTCCATTGTTTGTTTGGTATCATTATCACCAGCAAACCATCCGTTCGGACAATCAAATTCATCAATTAAATTAGAACTTGGATCTATTAATTTTATGTTTTCACCATCATTGCCCAAAGCGCCTGTATAAATTTGATTTTCTTCAATATCAGAAATTGTTGTACTTGCTGTTCTTTCTAGAAGATAAAATCCATAAGCGGATATATTACTTGTTAAATCTATGGAATTAGTACTTGTTCCTTCTCCCCACGCAATAACCCAATTATTTAAATCAATTTCTTGGCTAGTGTTATTGTAAAGTTCAATCCATTCATCAGTATAATTAGATTGAGTCCCCATCCAGGCGATTTCATTAATAACTACATCTAAAGCAGAATAACTATTTGTTAAAGTTGCTGTTGTGCTTGTTGCTGTAGCACTTGTAGTCGTAGTAGTGGTTGAAGAAGCAGGAGGGAAAACATTTATTGCTCCAGGAGTAGGGGGTGCTGGTTTCCAGTTGTTTGAATCATTAGAATCAAGACTAGGAGTTATTTTTTGGAGAGAGTTTCCATCTCCATCTGCTTCCCAAACAGAAGAATAATCTATATTGTCAATAAAAAGATCCTGATTTTTGATTATTAATTCTTCTCCATTGTTATTAAGAGAAAAAGAACTATCAAAAATAGTTCCAAAATGTGCAGGATAATCTTTTAAAAATTCATTTTTATCATTAACAATAACAGCATATTGATTAGGAGATAAGATATTGGTCCCTTGGATTAAAGTTAATCCATGATTAATTCCGTCTTCATACAATTTCCAATTACTCAAATCAACAGATATGTTAGCATCGTTAAATATTTCTATCCATTCTCGTCCTTCATCACTTCCATCCAAGTTATACATAATTTCATTTATTAAAACAGGATAAAATACTGGTGAAGGGGTAGAACTAGAAGAACCACCACTGTTGCTCGTATTTTGATTACTTTCATCATCATTGTTATTATCATCATTTTCTGTATCAGTTGCTTCTGGATTTTCATAAGATCCAGAACTGTTATCTGTTTTTGGCGTGCCTTCATCATTCTCGCTTGTCTGCCAACTCAAATCTGTTTTTCTTTCCATTGTTGCTTTGGAGCTATTGCTTCCGTATCCCCAAGTTGGTATGGCTTCTACTTTGTCTTGAAGTTTGCAATTCTCATCAAAAAGATATAAGGCTTCATTTGTATTATTTAATGCACCAGTATAAATTAAATCTGCAATAATATTTGGCGCAGAAGTATCATCTGTTCTTTCCAAGAGAAAAAACTTATCTGGATTTATAGTAGTATTCTCAAAAATTATATTAATTCCTTTTGTATTGTCTCCAAGTCCAGCTTTATCAAGAATTTGCCAGTTATTCATATCAATCGTGCTTCCAGAAATATTTTTTAATTCTATCCATTCATCATTAGAAGAATTTTTTGTTCCCATCCATGCAATTTCATTAAAAATGATTTTATTTCTTTCGGGAATATATCCTGCATCAGAAATAGAACAAACAAGAGTTTCTTCGGGTTTTTGTTTTGCTAGATATTCTTGTATTCTTCTCTTCATTTCCAATAATGTTCTTGAAATATAATCTAATTCTTGTCTCATTTTTTCAAGAGATGCCAGTTTTTCTGTATCTTCTAAATTTTGCTGTTCTAATGTTTTTTGTATTTCTTCTTCTAATCTTTTCTGTATTTCTAAAAGCTCTTGTTCCATGATATTCAAATCAGAGATTGAATCAGATTCTTGAATTAAAGGTATTTGCCATGAATCATTTTCATTTTTAATTATTTGTCCTGATATATCAGCGCCAGAGTCTGATCCAGAAAAAAGAGATTTGATTTTATCAAAAAAGTTCACGGTTGCATTTTTAACATCATTTGCTTTTTCTAGAGTAAAATCTTTTGCAGAATTTGCTCCAAATTTTGCTTTTTCTAACAAAACCTTTATTATCTCTTTTTTAAAAGAAGTTTCTGATGGGGGATTTGCCAAAATAAAATCACTATTCTCAATTTCTGGCACAAGATTATCAAAATCTATTTCAACGCTAAAATTATATTCGTTCTTATTTCTGCTATAAGTTGGATAATCATTTATTCCGGGGATTGCAAACATTGGTGGATCTTTTTCTGTGACATATCCCTTAATCCTTAGAATAAATGGCTCTATTTTCCCATCGTTATCTCTGTTTCTTTCGTTACCTAGCCAATAGTCCCAAGGCCAAGGGTTTGACCTCGGATCATCTTTATTGCTTCCTAGCGCATTGGGACCAGTGCCTATTGGTGGCTCAATAGGGTTTCTTGAATAAAATTCAGCAACAATTTCTCCTTTATTTTGGTTTAAAGAATGATAAGCAATAATGTATTGTATCTTTATATTTTGCCAATTTCCTTTGTAAGAAGAAAAAGAGTAACTTAATTCTCCAGTTCCTATTTTTATTTTATTCTGAAAAAGCCAATTAATCGCATATTCAGTTGCTTTTGTTATGCTTAGTTTTTCAATAATCCCAATTGCTTTGGATACATCGTTAGAATAAATTATGGATACAACAGCAAAAGTATTTTTAATAAACTTAATTGATAATTGTTCTGGCATGTCTTTGAACCAATAATCCAGTTGTTTCTTTAAAATTGCCTGTTTAACTAAAACAACAGCCCCTGTTTTTCTAGGGGCGTTAGGGTCATAACCTTTAATTGATTCAAAAAATAAATCAAAATTTGCATCACACAATGGCTCTTTCCTCATAATATCCATTAAATCCTCGATGCTTCCTTGTTTTAAATATGAATTTACATCTTCAATAGAAGAATCAGAAGCATTTAATGGCGAGACAAAACAAAATATCAGTATGATTAATACTGGAATCAATCTAATTTTTTTAAACATGATATTTTATTCAATTATTATGTTTTTAATAAACTCTTCCCAAATTGGGGAGCATTTCTCTTCATATTCTGAAGGGAATCCAATATTAAAATTTATCCAGTTTTTATTTCCGATTGGAATATCTATATTAATTCCTTGTCCTATAGTTTTATTTTTTTGTGATATTGTTTTTAATGCTAAATAATTATTTATATCTATAATTTCAAAGCTCTCGGCTAAAATATAATCCTGCTTAAGGTTCTCATGTTTTTCTGGATATTCTTGTAGTAATTTTATATTTTCTTTTATCTTTTGAACTGTTTCTTCTGCAGTTGCTACCATAGTATTCAATATACATCCTTTTACTAGAATATTCCCTGTTGTAGTCGCAATATCGGGCGATGAAAGATTTACCCAATATTCTGGTTCGGGGATATCATCTCCCTCTATTTTTATATCCCAATTTTCAGGAACTTTACAGGTTAAACCTACTTTTTCTACAACAATATATTTCCCATCTTCCCTTTCGTCAATCTTATAATCTTCTTTCGCAAATAAAGTTGGTCCTTGAGAGGTTTCTTGTTCTTCTGGAATTTCCCAAATAAACAAAAAATAAAAAAGTCCTCCAATAATTAAAAAGAGGATTGCTAAAAAAATCAATTTTTTATTCATAAATCAAAATAAAAAAATTAAAGTTACCTTAGTGACTTTTATTTTATGGGTAAATGAAAGACTACCCTTTGTAATCTCAATCAATTTCTTAACTAGGTAAACTTTATTTGCACGGATGAGCCCTGTACAAGTTTTCCCTTATCAGCCTTGATTTAAGAAATAAATAGAAATATTATATCTATTTTCTATATATTTATTAATTTTATTACAAAGATTTTTTTAATCAAGTTCACCTGTGGATAACTTTAATTTCTATTCAGGCGTTTTTTTTGTTTGGATTATGCTGGAAGTGAATAAACTAACTAAATGGTGGTCTAGACAAACGACAAAAACACGTCAAAAGTCCTTATTTTACTAATAAAACGGGTTATAAAAAAACAGTGTTAAGTGGACTTGACACTAAATTGCTGAATAGTGCTAATTGTAGTTAACACTAATTTTTTTACTAACATATAGTTGAATTCTATTCCGAAGTGCCATATGTATGTATTACCACATTCTATTGACAAGGCTTTATATCTACTATATAATACAAAATGTATAGATTTAAGATAAATTTGTATAGATTTATGAGCTTAAAATTATTAACAATTAGTCAAGCTTCTGAAATAATTGGAGTTTCTATCCAAACTTTACGTCGTTGGGATGATTCTGGCAAATTGCCTTCAATTCGCAAAAAAGCAACAGGGCATAGATATTATCAAAAAGATGATATTGAAAATTATATCAAAAACACTTTAAAAGATTTGTTTAAATTAGCAAAGCATTGGGTTTTTAATGATATAGGATTAGAGCCGCATTCGGATTTCTATTGTCGGGATTCTTCTGTATTTCAGGCGCGATTAATAAAACTAGAAAATGAATTAAGCGGGTTAAAAAGACTGGGTAAAACATTTTCTTTAATTTCAGCTATTGTTGGTGAGATTGGCAACAACTCTTTTGATCACAATTTGGGAAATTGGCCAGACATACCAGGCATATTTTTTTCATACGACCTTAAAAAAGGTAAAGTTGTTTTAGCTGATAGGGGGCAAGGAGTTTTGGAGACCTTAAAAAAAGTTAAGCCAAAATTGAAAAACCATCAAGATGCTTTATATACTGCTTTTACTGAAGTTATTTCGGGTCGTGCTCCAGAACATAGAGGGAATGGATTGAAATTTGTAAAGGACGTTGTAATTAATAATGAAATAAGTCTAGTTTTTCAAACAGGAAATGCCATGCTTAAAATTCAAAAGAATGATGCCGATATAAGGATTAAAAAAACAATCACTAATTTTCGTGGTTGTTTAACATTAATTAAATTTTAAACTTATGACTATCTTTCTAAGAAAATTTGGAACAACCTTAAATGGCCGACAATTTGGCAGAGAATCTTTTGCCGCTTTTGAGCCATCTTTGAGAGAGGTAAAAAATAATGAAAAAGTTATAGTTGATTTTGAAGGGGTGGTAACTTTTACTCCTTCTTGGGGTGATGAATTCTTAAGTTCTTTGCTTGATAAGTTTGGAGAGTATTTAGTATTGAAAAATACTGATAATCTCTCAGTTCAGGCCACGCTGAGATTCTTAGAAAAAGTTCATAAAATCAATTTTAAAATAGAGAATAGTAGCTAAAAAGGAAATTATTTCTTTATTTTATTGTTAAACCATTTCTGTGGATAACTTTTAGAAACTAAACAAACGGAGGGCTATCCTCCGTTTTGTCTTGCTTAATCTTGCTTGTCGCGTTATCCGATACCAGCAAACTTTATGAAAGTTGTTGAAGTTGGAGTGTGATAGATTCAATTTGTTCTGAAACTTGGTTTATTCTTTCAGATATATCTTCCAATGTATCTTCTCCCAAATCTTCTTTATCTATTTGGGACGATATATCTTCTAATGTTAATATCTGGACTTGAATTGAAACTATGGCTACTTTTTTAGAAATCTCATTAACCTGTTTACCTATTTCTTCTAGTGTTAATTTGAGTACTGCTGTTGTTTCCTCTCCCAAAACTTCCTTAGTTTTTTCAAGTAATAAAGCGTCATCTGTCAATTCTCCAGTTTCCTCTTCATTTCCTATAATAGAGGAGATTTTACTTGATAAATCAGCGATTTGAGATTCTTTAATTTCTTTTTCGCCAAGCCCTGATCGGAATTCAATATTAGATAAATATGATTTAATTTTATCTATTGTGGCCACTCTTGTATCTTGACGCAAGCCAAAATATCCTCCAACCATTATTAAAACAAACAAAACAGCTAAAATAATAATTAAACTCTTTTTATTTATTTTTCTTCTATGATAACGAAAAAGCTTTTTGTACATATAGTAAAAAATAAAAATTAAATGTATATCAGACCTTTATTTAATTATAAACGAGCCAGGGCATAGGGCAATTTTTTATGTCCGACCCCGTATATATCTTTTTATTTTATGTCCAAACCTATTTTTAATCAAGTCCTACCCTGTGGATAACTTTAATAGCTTATCAGGGCTTGACTTTTTTAGGGCAGTATGGTATTATTTGACATAGTTAATAATCAACTATTAACTATCGGAATAATAAATAGTTTTTTAAAATACAATATTTGAAAAAAGGAGGAAACCTAGAATGATAGAAAAGATAAGAATATTTGTGTCGCAACTTGTTACCAGTGCCCTTGTTGTTTTTTTAGCAGTGCGAGTTGGTCTTAATATAATAAACAATACAGGGCTTAAAATTAGGCTAAGCAATATTGGATTTGATCACATTTATGAATCTTTCGAATCCATTGCAGTCGGACTGTTGCTATCGTATCTTGCGGTAATGTGCATGATATTTGTCATAGGGCTGATGAGATGGCCTAAGACAAATTATGCAAAGAAGAAAAAGAAACGAAAAACAGCGAGACAAATAGATATGGGAAAGGTAAAACCCTTTCCTAAAGATTATGGAGATTTCTCTAAAACGATAAAAGCTAAATAATGAAAACAAAAGGTTCGTCAAGTTGGTTTGGCGGCCTTTTAATTTATAATAGGAAATGTCCGTGCTTAGGTGGTTGACCTTATTTGTTTTTTTGCTATAATAATTTTATTGGATTAGATTATAATCCATTTTATTAAGTTTTAATTTTAATGGATAGAGATTATTTAATAAAACTTACTTTAGCAGTTTATAAAGTTACCAAGGGTTTTCCGAATAAAGAACCATTGAAATTTTTAATTCGGGAAAAAGCTAATCAGGTTTTGGCAGACTTTATTTTGGAAAGCAAGGAAAAAAATATACAGGAAAACATAGATGTGCTTAATGGCTATTTTGAAATAGCAGAAAAACAGGATTGGGTGGACCAGCTCAATTTTTTAGTGTTAAAAAGAGAATATAATGAAGTAATAAAAGAATTAGAGGATAATGTGGATAAAATAGATAAAAAAGAGAAAATTAGCAAGAAAACCTTAAAATCTTCTAATCCTCATCCAGATCCAATTCTTTTGAATAACCGCTGTGAAAGAATTTTAGATGTTCTTAAAGAAAAAGAAAAAGCCCAGATTTGGGAATTTAAAAAAGTTTTTCCTGAAGTCACCAAAAGAACATTAAGAAGAGATTTTGAATTTTTGTTAAAACAAAGGTTAGTCATAAGAGCAGGAGAAAACAATAATGTGTATTATATGTTAAAATAGGGTAGGACATAGGACATAGATAGGACATATTTATGTTCTGTTAAATGTCCTACCTCTATTCTATCTTTATCTATTTATTCATGGGAAACATTCAAAAAAAATTCGGTTATATATATGACAAGTATGTAAAAAAGGTATACCTTTTTGTTTACTTGAAAGTTAGTTCTCCAGAAATAGCCGAGGATATTACTTCGCGTGTTT
>Ga0268278_1000968_pt1 | contig 17845 bp, 13 predicted proteins | sample saktaG_3_FD_190135 | JGI IMG/M metagenome (GOLD analysis project Ga0268278, IMG submission 190135) | Saline water microbial communities from Sakinaw Lake, British Columbia, Canada - sak_2010_1_5_55m | ecosystem: Environmental > Aquatic > Non-marine Saline and Alkaline > Saline ... | reverse complement strand
TCCCTGTCTGTTTAGCTGTTTCTATATCGATAAATTCATTCATTGTTTTTAATTTGTTTTTAACAGCGTATTCTTTAATTAATTTTAATTGAGCTGCGATAGAAAAACCTTCTTCCTGCTCTCTGCTAGAGACTCTTGCGTATAAAACAGCTTTCATAATATTCACCCTTTATTCAGATAATATTAGTAAGTTAAGTAATTTCGAAGTATTTATCTTTAAGCTTATGAGTATCAAGCAATTTTTTAATATGATATTGCTGAATCTTGTTTGGTACGGTTTTGCCGTTAAACCAACGGTTAACAGTTGAGAAGGCAACATTTAGCTTGTCAGCTAATTGTTTCTGGGTGATTCGATTTTCTAAACGATAAATTTCTAATTTTTCTATTAGTTTATCCATATTTGCATTATATAGCATAATATATTTACTTTCAATATTTTTTTTATTTTATTTTCTTTTTGGTACTACATGAAAATATCTATTAGCAATTCAATTTCTTTAAAAGTTCGTCTTCATTTTTGAAAGTCAAAGAAGCATCTTCCTGAAGCTCCTGAAGCTCCTGAAGGTTCTGAAGCTTCTGAAGCTTAGAGAAAGGTAAGGGGGCAGGGTAGGAAAGAGTATAAATCTTTAAAAACTTTATACATATACCAAAGTTAAGTCTATATATATCCTTCAGATTCTTCGGAAGAGCTACACACACCTTCTATATTATCCTTCAGAACCTTCAGAACCTTCAGAGTCACGTATAATTTTATATTTGCTTTTTAAGGACCCCAGTCTTTCATCATTGATGCGAAAGCCCATCCTTCCATTTTTAAATCTTGTTTTATCAAATCCTAATCTTTTAATCCGGTTACTGACTGCCCGATCAGAAATTATTTCATTTTCAGCCCGGATCTCATTTAAACGTTTAGAAATGGTCTGGGTTAAGAATTGCTTATTTTGGTTTTCCCGGTATTCATCATCAATGGCCTTGACAATCTCAGCCTCCAGGCTCATTCCTTCTTCATTCTCTTTACTTTTTTGTATTCGTTTTACTATATCGATAAACTCATTTTTTCTTTCCGGCCCGACCATCAATAGGGATTGATATAGTGGAAACATGATTTCGTTAAGTCTTCCCCGGGCAATGTATTGGGCTTCAGGCAGTTCTTTGGTGATATAGTTTGCCCGAAAAATGGTTAGTCTTTCCCTTAAGTCATTAGCCCATTTCTTATCAATCATTTTTTCTATTTGAGGATTGCTATTTTTTTGCATGGTAAAGAGGATACACCGGCTTTCAATAATATCGGGAATGCTTTCAGTGGTACAAATTACCAAAGGGGTAAAGGTGTCATAGTATTCGATCTGGTCTTCACCGCTTTTATTCAGATTAATTCTCGATACTTTTAATCCTCGCTTATAGGTGGTCTTTATCAGATCTGCTAATCCTTGATTCCCTCCTTTCCCCATGAGTTTAATTTCATCGATGATGAGAGTAGGTTTAAACAATTCAACCGAACGAAATAAAGTTGCCTCAGTTAGGGAAGTTAATCTTTGAGCTCGAAAAGCCAGTTCGCTCAAGACTTCGCCGGCTCTCGATTTCCCCGTTTCTTTCACTCCATAAAAATAGAGAATAGGGGTTGTGTTAAATTTTTCGATTAAATAAGTATGAAAAACCCACATGGCGAGAATCAAGTAATCTGAATCAAACGGCATTTCCAAATAACTTTTAATAAAAGCGTCAATTTCGGTAGCAAGCCGTGCGATATCTAAATTGAAGGATCTTTTTATAATATTTGGATTCAGTATTTTGATGGGAAGATTCTGTTTGGGGGAATATCTTTTATCATCTTTAATAAAATAATCTTCAATGAGAAATTGTCCGTTTTTGCAGAATAGATATTTGGTTCTTCCTTGATCTTCAACTAAATGGATAAGATTAGGAACGATAGTTTTTGTCCTGTCTTTCAGTTTTAGATTTATTGGTTTTCCAGTTTTTTCGCCGCATTTTTTAAGGCTAAAATCAGGAGCCTCTTTTATCAATTGTAAAAGCTTTTCTTTAGTGTTGCCTTTTTCGATCCAATCGCTTATATCTTCTTTTTCTTCTAAATCCGGCAGTTCTAACCATTTAATTTTTTTAGCAATTCCCCGGAGAGATTGGCCGATATTCCGGCAGTGTTGATACCCCGGCTGATCATTATCAGGTATGAGGATAACTTCTTTATCTTTTAGATATTTATTATAAGATGGTTTCCATTTTCCTGCCCCCATAGGACTGGTTGTAGCAGTGAATCCCATTCTTCTAAGGTTTTCGACATCTTTTTCTCCTTCAACAATCAAAACCGGCTCAATTGACTGGATTACTTCCGGTAAATGATATGGTACAGGATTGACATCCTTTAAATTCCAGATCCAATCATCATTCCCATCCGGCCTTCTTTGACTGAAACCTTTAGGATTGAAACGGACTACCTGATAGAGCAAATTTCCTTGCTCATCTTTATAATTATAAGTGGCAGCAATATTTCTATGATAACTATATTTTAATTTCTTGTATTTTGGATTATAAAGAAAACCGTTTTTATTGCAGGTAAAGCAGTGATATTTTTCTTTTTCTTCGTCAATATATAAATTAGGCCGATTTTGATCAGGATGAAAAGGGCATAATGCTATCCAGTTTTTACCTTCTTTTTTAGTGGCCTCAACAGATACTATTCTTCTCTCTTGATTATCCCATAAGTGAAAAATTCTACTTCTAATCTATTGTACTTACCCTCCTTATACTTTTTTATCAAAGAAACTAATCTATATTATGAATAAAATTATTATTCTGTTCCTTTTGATTTTCCATCGTTATTAATTAAGAAATTAAATAGAGCGGTCATGTTATCAATGATCTCTCTTGCATCTTTTAAGGACAGCGGAGTAGGGAAGTAGGGCTGCCATACTTCTATAGTCCTATAAAAAAAATCTTTAGAATATTTGGGAGATATTTTATTCGCCATATGTTTCACCTCTATATATAATTAGCGACATGTCACACAGGACGAAAAAAAAGTGTCAGAAGCCTTGCAAATAAAGGATTTAAATTTTGGAAAATAATTTAGAAGGTCTCTGTGACGTCACAGAATGTTTTTTGCATTGAGTGGGTCAGGGAGTAAAAAGAATTTCGTTTTATATGCTCCATTTTTTATGTAGTTAAAAAACGGAGCATCAATAATGTTAAAGTATTCCTTTAAGGTGTTTGAAAGCCTTTGAATCTGTTTTCTTATCTTTGGGGTGGAAAGGGGATGAGAGTCAACTTTTTTTCTATAAGTGGCTATTGTCCAGGATAGATCTCCTCTATATCGTGAAAGATTATAAAGTAATTCCCATTGCTTATTTGGTTTCCCATTCTTTTGGTTTTCAAAACCCATTTTCCGAAAATTTACTACCTTATTAAATTTATTAGGTGCTTGAATTTTAATTTTATCGTAATCTAAGAATTCTATAGTGATATGTTCCCACATTGTATCAGAGGGAAGTTTTAAAGGAGTTATTCTTCTTTGGGATAGGGCGGGCAATCGGTTTAAAAATGGTATACCTATTTCAAAGCTTTCTCCTTTCTCAAGGCTTTTAATAAGATTATTTACAAAGGGGTAATATTTTTGTTTTAATAAGTAGTCTATGTTCAAACACTCTTTTTTAGAAAAGTCTAAAGTATCAGATGTAAATTGTTTATTTTTTGCTGTTTCTTTTTCGATTTTATCAAGTTCATCATTTAATTTACTTTTCATTTTATTAAAGCGATTATTCTCATAATCATCTTCTATAAATTGAGCTAATTGATAATACGACCTGAAGTTTCCTTGATGATTGAATTTCGATCCTTTGATAATTGAATTCATCGTCCTTTTTTCAAGGGTCATTTTCCCAAATTTACATTCTTCATATAAAAAGATAATATTTTCCAATAACCCATTTAAGCCCCCATTTAATGTATTGTTAAATAATTTAATTTTATTATATTTTTTTTCAATGGTTGCTATGATTTGAAAATCTTTTTGTGAGAAACTGCTAAAAAGTATTCTTGCACAATTTTTAAACCAAACATCTTTATCGGTTGTTTCCAAAAAAAGATATAGATTAATTTCATTTAAAATCGTTTTTTTTAAGCCTAAAAATTTATATCTCATATCTTCAATAAAACCAAGTTCTTTATAAGATAATATTTTCGATAATGACACCGTTTTACCTTTGTATTTTTTAAATTGATTGGTTTTATTTAAAAAATATTTTTTTAAGAAAAAATAAGGGTCATTACTTGGATTTTTTAATTTATTAAAATTCTTAATGTAAGCCGGTATTTCTATTGGATAGTTCGGGGCTAATTTACAAAAAAGCCATGCACTATCAGTAAAATTGTGATCAGGCCAGCCTGTTTTTATTAAAGGCTCACTATTATCTTCAATAAACAAAGCAAAATTTTTGTATAAGCAAGATAATTCTTTTATTGTAAAATATGGAATAATCCCGTTGACTTCTTGATAAATTCGGTGTTCTCTAGCATAATATCTGTTAATATTGCCTAAATATTTTTCTTCAAAAAAACCTAATGCGCTTAAAGGTGAGAGATATTTTAGTGATTCTTCAAAATTTGGAGAGAAAAATATATTTGAATCGGCTCCAAAAGTATCGGTGGCAGACAAAATATATTTTTTATCTAAATATCTTTTTCTTTCTGGGGTGATTAATGTTTTTTTTAAGATAAAGCAAATTTCATTCAAAAAATTTGCTTTATCCTTTATTTCTTCATTTGATGCAAAATCTGGATTATCCGAATAATATTTTTCGTAAATATTATTAGCTTTCTCTTTAATTATTTTTTTTATTTCTTTTTTCATATTCATCCTAAACTAAATAGTTGTACTCCTTGTTAAAAATTTGTAAATATTATAAGTCATTAAAATTGAAAGTCAAAAGAAATAAGTTCATTGCTTATTTATTATCTCACTATTAACCTGATCCCTGATATCTCCTGATTTATCAGGACATTTTTCGCGATATTCCGCGATTTACTGGTAAATCCCAAGAACTATATTCTGGTAAGTTTGAAATATATTTTGGAAAAAGAAGGAATTTATAATAATTTTGTCGTATTATAATAATGTTGTAGAAAAATTAGAAAAGATTTGTTTTTTACTCGCTGGTGGCGGATTAATAAGATAAATATAGATTCTTAAAGTGTGAAAAAATCGGCTCCTATCAGAATAGTTTAAGGAGAAGAATATGTCAGAAATAAAAAAACTTGATTTAAGGTCAATGGGTATTATTGAAGAACAAAAAGAAAAGTTACGCAAGTTATTCCCGGAAGTTTTTACTGAAGACAAGATCGATTTTGAGAAATTAAAACTTACTTTGGGTAAGGCAATTGAAGTGGGGAAAGAACGGTACGGGATGACCTGGCCGGGCAAAGTTGTTTGTTTTAAAATTATTCAGAGTTCAAGTATCGGAACATTAAAACCTTGCCGAGAAGAGTCTGTCAACTTTGATACTACCGAGAATCTATTTATTGAAGGCGATAATCTTGAAGTCTTAAAGCTTCTACAAAAGTCTTATTATGGAAAAGTTAAAATGATATACATTGATCCGCCTTATAATACTGGCAATGATTTTATTTATCCCGATGATTATAAGGAGAACTTGAGCACCTATTTGCAATATACCGGGCAGGTTGATGGTGAGGGTAAAAAGTTTTCTACTAATACTGATACTGAAGGACGTTTTCACAGCAAATGGTTAAACATGATGTATCCACGATTATTTTTGGCAAAAAATTTGTTGAAAATGGATGGAATTATATTTATTAGTATAGATGACAATGAGTTAGCAAATTTACGGAAAGTTTGCGATGAAATTTTCGGAGAGGAAAATTTTATAACAACTATGATTTGGAAAAGTAGACAAAATGTTGACAGTAGATCTCTTAATGGAGCTTCAAATGATCATGAATATATTATATGTTATAGAAAATCAGAATTAGGAAAGATTAGAGGAAAGGAAGTTGATAAAAATAAATACTCCAATCCTGATAATGATGTTCGTGGGCCATGGATGAGTTCCCCACTAGATGGAATTGCTACAAAAGAAAGAAGACCAAATTTGCACTACACAATAACTAATTCAAAAACGGGTATCAAATATGAGCCTTCTCCAGAGAATGGTTGGAGATTTCAGAAATCTACCTTGCAGAAATTGATTAATGAAAACAGGATCCTTTGGCCTAAAAATCCAACTTCAAAACCAAGATTTAAGAGGTATTTAAATGAGTTACAAAATAAATATACAGGTTTTTCGTCAGTTTTAGATACTGTTTTTACTACTCAGGGTACGAGAGAACTTAGAACACTCATGAAAATGGAAACGCTAAAGTTTCCTAAACCTGTTGTGATGAATAAAATATTAATAGAACAAGGCACAGATATTTCGAGCAAAGATATAGTTCTTGATTTCTTTGCCGGTTCATCTACCACAGCTCATGCAGTTTTGGATCTAAACAAAGAGGATGGTGGTAATCGTAAATTTATCATGGTTCAGCTTCCCGAAATTTGCAACGAAAATTCAGAAGCCTACAAAGCAGGTTATAAAACCATTTCCGATATAGGCAAAGAGCGAATCCGCCGCGTAATAAAAAATATTAAAAAAGAAACCGGCCAGACTCTGTTTAAGAATAAAAAAATAGATTTAGGTTTTAAGGTTTTCAAACTACATAAATCCAATTTTAAAATCTGGGATGCGGAAGAAATTTCACCTGACAAGGCGTCTATTGAAAAACAATTAGAACTCCATATTGACCATATTGACCACAAAGCAAGCCAGGATGATATTTTGTATGAGATTTTACTTAAAGCCGGGTTTGGGTTGACCACAAAGATTGAGAAGATTAATCTGACAGGAAAAGCTGTTTATTCCATAGAAGGCGGAACTATGCTTATCTGTCTTGAAAAAGTGCTTAACAAAGAGCTTATAAAAGCGATGGCGGAAAAACAACCAAGCAGGATTATTTGCCTGGATCGGGGTTTTGCCAATAATGACCAGCTCAAAACCAACGCTGTGCAGATTATGAAGTCAAAAGGCGTTGATGATTTTAGAACGGTGTGAGGTAAGAAAAAATGAACCAAAATAATATTTATAATATTTACTGCGATGAAAGTTGCCATTTAGAAAAAGATCATCAGAAAGTGATGGTTTTGGGTGCGATATGGTGTCCACTATCTAAAACTAAAGAAATTTCCAATAATCTGAAAAACATTAAAATAAAACATGGGCTTAGTAAGGACTTTGAACTTAAATGGGTTAAAGTATCGCCCGCAAAAGTTAGTTACTATTTGGATGTAGTTAACTATTTTTTTAATGAACAGAATTTGCATTTCCGTGCCCTTGTCATATGTGATAAAAAGAAACTTAGACATGAAAGTTTTATGCAGGACCACAATACATGGTATTATAAAATGTTTTTTCACCTTTTAAATCCGATTTTTCAACCGAAGGGAGCTACCTATAGGATATATTTAGATATAAAAGATACTTGTAGCAGCAGAAAGATTAAAAAATTGCACCAAGTATTATGTAATAAAAAATATGATTTTTCCCACGATATTATTACCCGGGTTCAGACCGTACGTTCACACGAGGTTGAAGTGTTGCAGGTTGCAGATTTATTTATTGGTGCTTTAGCATATATCAGCAGAGATTTAGTATCCAGTGATGCAAAGTTGCAAGTTATAAAAAAGATACAGGAATTATCGGGTTATAGGTTAAGAGCAACTACTTTGCTTCGAGAAGAAAAATTCAATTTATTTTTCTGGTCACCAAAGGAAAGTGAAACACAATGAAAACAGTTACTTGGCTTCCCAATTTAATACTTTTATCCGAATATGAAAGCAGTTGGGAAAATTATCTTAATGCATTATATATATTTTATACTGAAGATTTTATCGATAGTAAACCAATATTTTGTGGACAGAAATTAGCTGTTAAAAAATATCCTTTGTTTGATGAAAAAGAAGCTACGTTTTGGCATATTATACAGGATGGTGAAAAAGAAGAAGATCGTATCCCTGATTTGAGACGATGTGAGCGTATACGATGGCCTAAACCAATTACTGAGCATTGTACTGAAAGTGGGATAAAAGTATGGGAAAATGAGCGCCATACAAAGAGAGGAAAAGAAACGAGTATTTGTATATGGTTTGAACAAGTGGAATATTTAATTATATTGCGCAAAAGGGCAGGATATAACTTATTTTGGACAGCTTATCAGGTAACCAAAGCACATCGAAAGCGAAAGTTGGAGAAAGAATATCAGTGCTATTTAAAAAAGCAAGGGGCGCCTTAAAAGACGCCCCCGTTACTCCTTCTACACATGGCAGATGAGCTGTTTAAAATATAGCACACACACAAATGAATGTCAAATATATTTTTATGTGAGGCATTGAGGAGCTAAAGTAAACATATATAAAGGACGCTTAATGATGAAATTAAAATTTGACCCAAATTTACAATTTCAAATAGATGCGGTAAGTGCAATGACTGGAGTGTTTTACGGCCAGCCTTTGTCAGAAGGTGATCTTGAAATAGGTTTCAAAAGGTTGGACTGGATTTTCCAGACCGAATTAGGTATAGGGAATAACCTTATCTTAGATAATGCTTCTTTGTTAAAGAATATACATTTAGTCCAGGGGCATAATGACATTGAAAAGGTCTCTTCCTTTCAAGGTAGACATTTTTCAATAGAAATGGAGACGGGTACCGGTAAAACCTATGTATATCTTCGTACTATTTTTGAGCTCTATAAAAAATATGGTTTTAAAAAATATGTCATTGTTGTTCCCAGTGTGGCGATTAGAGAAGGTGTCTTAAAAAACCTTGATATTACCAAAGAGCATTTTCTGCATCTTTATAATAATGTTTCGTATGATTATTTTGTCTACGATTCAAAAAAAATTAATCAAGTGCGTCAGTTTGCTGCCAGTAACTATATTCAGATAATGGTGATAAATATCGATGCATTCAGGAAAACCTTAGAAGATAAGGATGAAGAAAAAAAGAGTAATATTATCCACAGAGAAAGTGATAAATTGTCAGGGAGAAAACCTATTGAGTTTATCCAGGCAACGCACCCGATAGTCATTATAGATGAGCCTCAAAGTGTTGATAATACCCCAAAGGCAAAAGAGGCTATTGAAACTTTAAATCCGCTTTGCACTATGCGTTATTCTGCTACACATAGAAACCCTTATAATCTACTTTATAAACTTGATCCTATTAAGGCCTATGATATGCGCTTGGTAAAACGAATTGAAGTTGCCTCTGTTTTGAGTGAAGAATATTTTAATGAACCTTTTATTCAATTTAAAGCGGTTGATAATCAAAACGGAATCAGGGCCAAATTATCTATACATGTGGATTCGTCAAGCGGTCTGAAACTTAAAAATGTGACAGTTAGTTCAGGAGATGATTTATTTATCAGATCGAATGAGCGGGAAAATTATCGAAATAGTTATATCATCAATGAGATTAATGCCGAACCGGGTAACGAATATATTTCATTTACCAACGGTATAACCCTCAGTTTAGGGCAAACTCAGGGTGGTTTAACTGATGATATTATGAAGGCTCAGGTTAGAAATGCTATTCAAGAACATTTAGAGAAGGAGTTAAAAGTTAAGGATAAGGGAATTAAAGTTCTTTCATTATTTTTTGTTGATAGAGTAGCGAATTACCGCTCTTATGATGAGCAAGGCAATTCGGTAAAAGGGAAAATAGCTTTGTGGTTTGAGGAGTATTTTAATGAGTTAATCCAAAAACCGCGTTATAAGGATTTGCTGAAATTCCCGCTGGGAAAGCTTCACGATGGTTATTTTGCTGCCGATAAAAAAGGCATTTTGAAGGATACTTCAGGTAGTACTCAAGCAGATGAAGATGTTTACAATAAAATTATGAAAAATAAGGAACAATTACTGTCTTTAGATGAGCCACTACGTTTTATTTTTAGCCATTCTGCTTTACGAGAAGGGTGGGATAATCCCAATGTTTTTCAGATATGTACACTCAATGAAACAAAATCAGAAATGAAAAAGAGACAGGAAATCGGGCGAGGGCTCAGGTTGCCAGTTAACCAGCAAGGAGAGCGGATATTCGATGAGACGATTAATCGGCTTACTGTTATTGCTAATGAAAGCTATGAGGATTTTGCCAGAAAGCTACAGACCGAGATAGAGGAAGATTTTAATGTTCGCTTTGGGGCTGTGAGTAAAAATGCCTTTGCAAAAATTATACAAGTTGTTAATGATCAAGAAACGACATTAGGAGACGAAAAATCGCAAAAGATCTGGGAAGAACTAAAACAGCAGGGGCATATTGATGAGGACGGCCAAATTCAGCCTAAATTTAATCCTTCGGATAAATACTTTGAAGTAAAACTTAGTCCAGAATTTCAAGATGTAAAACACCAGGTTATTGATATCGTTCAAAGCTATCTGTTTTCTGAACACGTTGTTAATAGGAATAATCGAAAAACTTTAAAAATAAATAAAATGATATATCTTGATGATGAGTTTAAGAAGCTTTGGGATAAAATCAAACCCAAAACAACATATTCAGTGGAGTATGACACGGATGTTTTAATTGAAAAAGCTTCAAAAGTCATAAGAGAAATGGACCGGATAGAAAAGGTAAAAATTGTCTACAGAAAAGCAGAAGTGGACATTCAAGAAAAAGGCATTGTAACTAAAGAGTTAAGAGTTCAGGAGACTACAGCCTCTTGTTACGAGGGTAAAGTGAATTTACCAGACATTCTTGCCTATTTGCAGAAAGAAACAGAGCTGACAAGAAATACAATAGTGCGAATATTGATAAATTCCGGTAGAATCGAAGAATTTCCTTTAAACCCTCAGAAATTTATGGATTCAGCTGCTCGATTAATAAAAAATGATCTTCATAAATTAATCGTGGATGGCATTAAATATGAGAAAATAGCCGGACAGGAGTATGAGATGAGGTTATTTGAGGAAACAGAAATTATAAGCTATTTGAACAATCTAATTGAAGTTAAAAAATCAGTATATGACGCAATTGAATACGATTCCGAAATTGAAAAACGGTTTGCCGAAAGCCTGGATATGCGCGATGACATAAAATTATTCGTAAAGCTTCCTTCATGGTTTAAGATCGATACACCTATAGGAACATATAATCCTGATTGGGCTATAGTTAAGCATGAAGATGATACGCTTTATCTTATAAGAGAAACGAAAGGTATTAAAGATTTTGAAAAACTAAGAAATATTGAAGCAGATAAAATTAGATGTGCCAAAAGGCATTTTCGGGAATTAAAGGTTGATTTTAAAATGGTGGTCGAGGCGAATGAAGTTTAATAAAATGTCACGTGGAATGTTTTGACAATATAATGTGATAGAGATAGCTGTACCAGTTCAATAATTCGGTAACTTTTTCTAACTTTTCGTAAGGTGCTGATAAGTTCAGGTTCACGATGTCTTGTTAAATGATTAGAATATAGCAGGAAGAAGAACCGAATTACACTTTTATCATATTTTGAGAAATTATGAACCTGTGAAGACCCCGGATCTGATCTTAGTATAAAAAATATTTCAAAGAAGACTAGAAAAAACAAATTGGTATGTTAATTGTTATGAATAAAGAAAAAATAAAAAAAATATCAACTTTCTTAAAAATTATAGGAATAACTGCAATTGCTATAGGACTCATTCTTGAATTTACAGATTTAAAGGGGTGTCTTATTGACAAACAACGTATAGAAATTTTGAATTGGGTACTTAATTCAGATTCTGGAATGTCTATTGAACTACCAGCAGCAAAAAAATTTATGAAAAAATTTCCACCACCCGAAAATGAAAAAAATGAAAATCTCACTCATCTAACTAAAAGCGTAATGCAATATGAAATCGGTGGAATTTTAAATTCATCTGTCAATTATATGAGAAAAGATACATCTAGAACTAGCCATGTGGCAACACTAGAAGAAATTCGTAAGTGGGCCAATGAAACTCCTTATCCATGGATTTCTTGGTGGATAACATTATTTGGTTTTATAGGATTACTAGGAAATTTTATTATAGAAAAGAAATAATAATAATAAATGGGGAGACATCCCATTTTCTTAAATAGGGAAGGCGTACCAAGTCAATAGTCCGGTAACTTTTGGATTGTCCTGGAAGAAAAGAGAAGAGAAATAATAAAAGAGTGGATTGATTCCGGAAGGATTAAAGCGTGACAAAGACTAATGGTGAAAGAAATTTCGAGCTTTTCTGTAATTACCACGATTTTAAATATAAAAAAATTATAGAAGAAAAAGATGTACAAACCCCTGATTATCAATTAGTTATTGATGATTATTTAATAATTACCGAAGTTAAAGATATGGAACCAAATAAAGAAGATCAAAAGGCTTTAAAAGAATTTTATGAGAAGGGATATGTTGTTTGGGGACAATCAAAAGTTGGTAGCAGGGTAAGGAATAAAATTATTACTAGTAAAAATCAAATAAAAAGATTTACTGAAAATAAATATCCTTCAATCTTGTTAATATTTGACCACAGAAATGAAATAACACCAACCTTAACAGATTATGAAATTAAAGTTGGAATGTTTGGCTTTGAATCAATAAATATAAATAGTAACTTAAATTATCGTAAATTTGGCGGAAAAGCCCAAATGACTAAAAATAGCAGGAAATATATTAGTTGCATTGGATTATTAATAAAAGAAAAGAATGCCTCACCTTTCTTGAAGCTTTACGAGAATTATTATGCAAATATCAAAATAAAATATGATATTTTTAGAAAATATAATGATATAAGTATTTTTAAATTGGAATATCCGCCAGACCAAATATTTAGCAATTGGGTTGCAATATAATTTGAAAAAAATAGGATAATTATAGAACCTAATATCTTCTACTCTAAATCATGTAATTATGCCGGGGCAAATCACTAACATATCTCAAAATGATACATTTGTGCAAGAAGCACACGAGTTAATACTGATCGTTGAAAGGAGTTGAGATATATGTCGAAAGATGCACCTGGAATGAAGGGAATTCGTTCTAGAAATAAAAATGGGAAATTGCGTGATAAGCGCGATGATACTCATATAGGTACCATAGAAAAACAATATGGTATTGATCTAGGCGTAAGATCAGATATGCAATTAGGTACATACCTAAAGAAACATCAGATCAAATCCCTAAATGATTTAATTAACAAAGAATAAGATAATATGATTTGCCTCGACATTAAAAAAAAGATTTTAAAATTGTATGAATGATAATATTCAAAATAAATATTTAGAAGATTTGAGAAAATATAATAATTATTATTTGTGCCTGGTTCTATTTTTTTATTTTACTAGATTATAATAATTTTTCTGTATCTCTGTCCCGTAAATTGAAGACTCACTCTTTTTCTCTCTATCTCTCTAATTTACCATTGTCATGCCAGAATGACTTTTCTTTAATATTTCACATTTAATGTAGATCTAATTTAATCCATTTCACCTAATCCCGATTTATAAATTCTGGCCACTCTTTCTAATCTAATTCACCTGGCTAATTTAATCTACTCCGGTTATTCTAATTTTACAACTCATCCACGCGCGGGGCGGGTAACTTTCCTTCCCCCTTAAATCCCCCCTAAAACCCCTCTCTTATCCCCCTTCTTTTTATTTTTGCTCCTTGGCTCAAAAGCTACACTCGCGGGGACGCTTCTAAGCATAAGTGCAAGGGAAGGTAACGCTCTTATGCCCCGCTGTTGCTTCGCTTTATTCGTCACCGCAAAAAAATAAGGTTAGGCTATGATTCATTAGGGGGGAAGAATAAGGGGGAAGGAAAAACTGCGGTCGATTCACCTTCACTCTACCAGCATAAATGTAAGCCTATCGCTCTTTCCTCTCTCCCTTGCCCCGCCCCTATTCTGTCTCTGTTAGTCTATTTGTTTCCGCAGACCCTTTTTTCGTAACACTCCAGGCAATTCAAAAGCATTTTAGGAATAGGAAAAAATACTTTTCTATTGCCTGATTGATTGTCTTAATATTGCCGTCAGGAATAACCACCTGTTCAAATTTTTCTCTGGCCCTTACATGGGATATTAAAAACATATCCTAAGTTGGACCAAAGAAAAATATCAACAGGTGGGGAGAGCAAGAGAACTTAAGAAAGAAAGACCGGTTAACACAACCTAAAAGAAAAAGCCCTTTTAGATTGTGATCACCGGAAGAAAGGATAAAATTATATTTCAGTAAACAAGGCAAAAACAGCCCCTATTTACGAAAGATAATTTTATCCGGAGAGAAGAAAATCAAATATAGGACGCACCTACGAATGCAATATGAGACTAAAAGAAGCCCGCTTTTAGACTCATATTGCTTCATAAGTGCAAAGACAATACCGCAACATTTGGCAGCAGTGAAAGTATTCACTACTGACAAATGTTGCTCTCCCCTTTTAATGTAACTACCCAGGTAATACAAAAGGTTTTTTTGTACCCCTGCAAGCAGTAACTTCCATAGTAAAAAAACCTTTTCAGTTACCTGGTTAAAATATCTTTATATTGCCGAACGATCTGCCCGAACAAATTATTTTCTGAGTCTTTACAGGAAGATTAAAAACATCTTCCTGTTGACTCAAAGAAAATATCTTCAGGCAGTAAGAAGTAAAAAGAAAGAGCAATACACTCAACAGGATAAATAGTAATTTGCCTGGTGAGAGTATTGCCAGGGAGGTAGCAGGAGTATTGCTTTTTATAAACAAGGGAAAATCACCCCTCTTTTAAAAAAAGCAATACCAGAAATAGAAAAGCGATAAGAAGCATAACACTCAAAAAATAATTAAAATTTAGGAAAAAATTTGAAGTTATTTTTATGGTGTAATGCTAAAGAGAAGACGAATGCTTAAAAGATATATAAGAAGGGAAAATCAACCCCTCTTATATATCTTTATTCTGATATAAAATGTGTAGCGGTTAGCGAACGGTGGATTAGTCTTCTCCCCGCAAAAGAGAGATAAAAAAATAAATGAAAGTGTAATAGCGGGAATTTTTTATCTCCCTTTTCGGTGCTTATTTTTTTCGGATTCCTTGCGGTTAGCGATAAGTAAAAACATCCATAAATAAACTATTAAAGAAAAGAAACATTTTATTTATATAGTTTTCACCTATCGCCAGGGAAAGTTCATCTTTTTTCTTATCTTTGAATTTTCTTCTCCTGGCGTTTGCAGAAGCCAGTGCCGCAAAAAACTCGTGCTTAATTGCTTGCCTGCATTTTTTGCGGTGCTGAGTCTTCTATAAACGCCATCGTTGCCGCACCTATAAACTCTTAGGATAGTTTTAGTATTTTTTTACTGCTACTGCTAAAAAATATTAAAAACGTAGAGGAACAATGATCAGAAATAGAAAGGAACCATAGGGTGAGTAGAAATAGAAGTGCAGCCCTACGACAAGAAGTATCTCATTTAGCCCGCCTTTATATTTTTAACCAGGCTAAAAAAACTTTTAACTGGTTAAAAATATAATGCTTTTTTTGCTATACATAACAAGACTTTATCGGATAAGATAAGCGTGAAATTATTTCTGGAAGAATGTCCGATAAAGTCTTGTTATGTATGTGGTGGCTTTCGAGTAAACTCCTTAACAAAAAAAGCTCCTGGCGGGCGGTCGTGGTAAAAGTAAATCAGTCGGAGTAGTTAAAATGGATTATTTAAAGCCGCTGAAGTAGTCTAAAACTGATAGGAATATGTATAGATTTATAAGGGAAATTAAAATTGATCAAAATAACGATATATTTTTAAATTATTTTAAAGTTTATGCTTGACAGAATTTTATAAAAGTTATATTGTATTGGTATACCAGAGAGGAGTTTGGTATGCCAGCAAATAAAATCGAAAATGAAAAACTATCTGTTGAGATATATAAAAAGATTAAAAATAAACTTTTATATTTAGATATTTTGCCCGGTACTGTTTTGCGAGAAATGGAAATAGCTAATATGTTCTCCGTAAGTCGTACCCCTATTCGAGAAGCTACACAAAGACTTGCAATTGAAGGATGGATTGAGATTAATTCTCGTAAAAGTATAGTAATAAAAGCTATTTGTAAACAAGATGTAATAGAGATATTTGAATTTCGTCGTATTATTGAACCAATGGTGTTAGACATAATCTTGGATAAAAGATTAGCTGATATCACATTGATTAATGATATTCAGGATACTTTAAATGCTATGAAATCTACGAAAGATAATACGGCAGAGTTTATTGATTTAGACCAAAATTTTCATGCTTTAATAATTCATAAGATTAATAATAAAAGATTAAATCAAACCTGGGAACAATTAAAGGACGAAATTATACGATTAGGCATGATAGCTCTGCAATATCCCGGAAGATTTACCAATGTAGCAGAAGAACATGAAAAAATAGTTGATGCTCTTGTAGATATGAAAAAGATGAAGGCCAGAAAAAGTTGTTTAGACCATCTTCGTTCAACGGAAGATATCATTTTGGAAAGTATATTTAAGAAAGGAAGTAAATAAATCTATTGAGAATTAATCTAAGATATAGAAATTTAAAAACAGAAGAAAATATTGTTGAATTAAAATGGGATAGTTGTGTGGCTGCAGGCTATACTGGAAGAGATCAAAAAGCTGTAATGGCACATATTAAAGAATTAGAAATTCTTGGTATTCCCGCCCCACAGAAGGTACCTGCAATGTATTGGATAGATCCAGAGAGAGTAAGCACATCAAAAACTTTATACGTTATAGGCGAAACAACATCTGGGGAAGTAGAATTTTTCTTTGCTAAGGACATAAATGGCAAAGCATACGTTACTATTGCCAGTGACCATACTGATAGAAAAATAGAAAAGGAATCTATTTCCAAAGCGAAGCAGATTTGTAGCAAAATTATTGCGGTAAATTGTTGGAAAGTGTCCGATATCCGTGATCATTGGGATGACATAATCATTAGAGTAAAGATTAAAGAAGAAGACAATTCTCCAGAAATTCTATACCAGGAAGGCTCGTTAAAAAAAATACTTTTACCTGAAGAGTTAGAGCGAATTTGTGAACAGGACAACCCGAGAAAACAAGGTAATATAGCTATTTTAAGTGGAACATTGCCTTTAATTTCTAACCAAGTCATATTTGCTAAAACATATCTACTAATTATGTCTGATCCAGTATTAAAAAGGGAAATTAGCCATACCTATAGAGTATTCACTTTACCGGATCGAAGTTAGAGAGGAGGTAGTTAAATATGAAAATCGGTATAATCCAGATGGATATTAAATTAGGTAACCCAGATTCTAATTATAAAAAAGTTACTACCTTAATAGAAGAAATTATGCAGCAAAAAGAAAGGCCTGGAGTAATTGTTCTTCCTGAGTTATGGACAACAGGGTATGCCTTTAACCAAATAGAGGATATAGCTTCAATTGAAGGTAAAGAATCTGCGGATTTTTTAGGCAAACTATCTAGACAATATGGAGTATGGTTTGTGGGTGGATCAATTATTGCATCCACCTCTAGAGGTTATGTTAATAGGGCTCAAGTTATTAATCCTAACGGTGAATTAATTGCAATGTATGATAAAATCCACCTTTTTGGTCTAATGAATGAAGATAATTATTTAGTGAATGGTGAAAAAATTGATATTTTCAATTTAAATGGAATTGCTTCCAGTTGTGTGGTTTGTTATGATATTAGATTTTGTGAACTTATTAGAAAAATAGCTCTTTCCAAAGTTGAGTTGTTGTTTGTATGTGCTGAGTGGCCGCATCCTCGCTTAGATC
>Ga0268278_1000967_pt1 | contig 17867 bp, 17 predicted proteins | sample saktaG_3_FD_190135 | JGI IMG/M metagenome (GOLD analysis project Ga0268278, IMG submission 190135) | Saline water microbial communities from Sakinaw Lake, British Columbia, Canada - sak_2010_1_5_55m | ecosystem: Environmental > Aquatic > Non-marine Saline and Alkaline > Saline ... | reverse complement strand
ACTACAAGAGATGTGGTGTTACCAATGCTTCAGAAAAGGAAAGGCCTAAAAGAGGGGAAAGATTTTTTCTTAGCCTTCTCTCCGGAGAGGATAGACCCAGGAAATAAAATATACAGGTTTGCTAATATCCCAAAGGTTGTAGGCGGGATAAGCAAGGAAGCAGGTTTGCTTACAAAGAGGCTTTATTCAAAGGCAGTAACTAAGGTTGTCTATGTTAACACAGCGGAATCAGCCGAGGTGGTAAAGCTTTTAGAAAATACATTCAGGATTGTAAACATAGGTCTTATAAATGAGTTTGCCATGCTTTGTGAAAAGCTGGGCATAGATGTCTGGGAGGTTATTGAGGCAGCAAAGACAAAGCCTTTTGGGTTTATGCCTTTTTATCCGGGCCCAGGTGTTGGCGGCCACTGTATCAGCACAGACCCGCTTTATCTGTCTTGGAAAGCTCGCCGTGTTGGGTTTGTAACAAAGATGATAGACCTAGCCTCAAAGACCAATCTCGGGATGGGGCAATATATCTATTCAAGGATAGAGGCCTTGCTTGACAAGAGAGGTAAAAAAATCTCTAAATCCAAGATACTGGTTCTTGGCGTGAGCTATAAGAAGGATGTAAAAGACTTGCGTGAATCTCCGGCAATTGATCTGATAGAGTTGCTGAAGCGCTCTGGAATTGACACATCTTATTCTGATCCGCATGTACCATATCTTAAGCTAAATAACATTGATATGAAGTCTGTTGCATGTACACCAAAAGACATAAGAGGCTTTGATGTAGCTGTATTGACAACAGGCCATAAGGGTTTCAATTATAAACAGATAGCAGAGTATACCAAGCTTATATTCGATACCCGTAATGCCTTTGCATCAGCAGGCATTGTATCAAGTAATATCGTTAAGTTGTGATTGTGTGATTTCGTGTTCTGTCTTTGCGAGGGAGCGACAGCGACCGCGGCAATCCCAGGAGCTGAATAGCGGTTGAGAAGCTAACACGCACTGTCTTTGCGAGCCGCAGACGAGGCGACCGAGGACGAAATGTCCGAGGAAGTGCCGCACCCATCCGCGGTGCGGCCAATCTCAGGTTCCTGTCATCCTGAACCCAGGGGGGTGAAGGATCTAAACTATAATATGAAAGGACAAAGCATGAGTTTATACCTAGTAACAGGCGGCGCAGGATTTATCGGTTCAAATATCGTAGAAGAGCTGTTGAAGCGCGGTGAATCAGTCCGCATCCTCGATAGCTTTATCACCGGCTCCAAAGAGAACCTCGATTTTTCAGATAGTTATGAGCTAATTGAAGGCGATATACGTTCCAAAGAAGATACGAGTAAGGCATTGAAGGGCGTTGACTATGTTATCCATCAGGCCGCGCTTAGGTCTGTACCAAAATCAGTGGATGATCCATTCCTGACCAATGATATAAATGTGCATGGCACCTTAAATCTTCTGTTTGAAGCTAAAAAAGCCAATGTAAAAAGGCTTGTATACGCTTCAAGTTCTTCTGCCTATGGTGATGTTGAGCATTTCCCACAGAAAGAGGATTTTAATCCAAGGCCAATCTCACCTTACGGGGTGTCAAAGCTTGCTGCGGAGAACTATTGTAACGCGTTTTCCGCTACATTTGGCCTCGAGACAGTATCTCTGAGGTATTTTAATGTATTTGGCCCGAGACAGAACCCTGAGAGTAAGTATTCAGCGGCTATACCAGCCCTTCTTTCAAGGATGATAAATGATAAGGCCCCATTAGTTGACTGGGATGGCAAGCAGTCAAGAGATTTTACATATGTGTATAACGTAGTAGAGGCTAACTTGAAGGCAGCTGTTACAGAGGGTGTAGCAGGCGCGGTATTTAACGTGGCATGCGGAAACTCTGTCTCTATCCTAGATATCGTTGATATGCTAAATAGCATCTTAGGTAAAACTCTAAAGCCTGAATTTACACCAAAAAGAGCCGGCGATGTACGTAAGACCTATGCTGATATAACAGGCCTGCAAAATAAACTAGGCTTAAAGAAATTGGTAGATTTCAAAGAAGGCCTAAAAAAGACAGTAGAGTGGTTTACTAAGAATAAAGAAGACCTGCTTAAGATATGATAATGCAGCCTTATCAACACTGTCATTCTGAGCCAAAGTCGAAGAATCTAAAAACATTATCGCTGCCCTTTCTCATAGCGTTCTACGTTCTAAGCTTTACGTTATACGCATCAGCAGCTGACCAACCAGTTAAGTTCGAAGCCTCCGGCCCTTTAAACATCCGAAACCAGATGCCGTTATACCTTTTTTATATGGCCCCATCCCCTCAAAAAGCACACGCACTTAAAAAAGGAAAAATCAAAGCCGATGTTTCATACCATGTATCAAATGTTATAATACAGCAGAGGCCCTGGCCGGCAGAGCAATTTGTATCATCTTATTTCGATAAAAACGGTGAAAAAAGCAGGCGTTGATTTATATGGTGGTACTACTGGAGAAAAAACATTGTTTGATTTTTATGGAGATGGAGATATTTATCTATCAGATATTCCTAGTAGTAGCTATCAAGAATATGAATTTGAAATTTCTTTTCCTTTAGAGAAAAAGAATGATTGGCAAGAAAAAACTACCTATTTTGATTTTTTAATTGGATTTCAAGGCGAAGGAAGTGAGAATGGAGGAAGTAGAGTGTTGCTTTCTAGCGGAGGTGGTGGAGGATATACTCCTGGTTTAACTATTACTAATGAAGGATCTGAAATAATAGCTCCAGGATGTACTACTGCTATTGTTAGTTGGCAAACTAATTATTTTTCTACTAGTCAAGTAATTTATGGCACCACTCCTGGTCAATTTAATTTTAGTTTAGGACCAGAAAAATATGGTTATGATTTTTCAACTGTTGAAGATTCAAATAAAATTACTGTTCACCACGTTGAATTAACTGGCTTAATTTCTGAAACCACGTATTATTGGAGAGCTGTTTCTCATGCCTCTCCAGCTACTATTAGTTATGAAGGAACCTTTACTACTTGTTGTCCAGAAGAAGATGATGAAGAGGAATCTCCTTTAATTCCTCCCATAGAAACAATAACTGAAGGAGTTACTCAAGGCCCTTCTGGTTTAGTTGTTGGTCCTGGGGCAACTATACCAACTGGCGGAGAAGGTGAACCAGTTGGAGAAGATCTGATTCCTGAAGACATATTAACTCCAGAAGAAGTTGCTGAAATAAAAGATGAAACAAATAATTTTTTAGCGGCTATTTCTGGTTTATTTGGCGATATAAGCTCTTGTTTGATTTTAAGTTTATTTTTAACTCTATTCCTTATTCTTTATCTTATGTATAGAAGAAGAAAAGAAAAAAGAGATAAAAATAACGGAATTTATAAAGAAAAGAAATATGACTGGGATTTGATAGCTATTTTACTTATTCTGCTTATCTTGCTGTTTTCACTGAAATGCTATATCTTACTTATACCAATAATTATTACAGTTGCATATTGGTTATATTATTACTTTAAAAAGGATAGTTCTCTTTAAAAATAAACTGCCTTCAAGGAAATAGATCAATGAACAGTGTCTAGCAAAAGAATGACACAGTGTTCGGATGACACAACCTTAAAGGCAGTTCACAATTCATAAGGGGGAGATGATGAAAAGATGCGTAGATTGCATAAGAGAGCTCAACGGTTATTGCGAAGTGACCAATCAAAAAGTTAATATTTACAAATGGAGAAATGGTTGTAATTGGTTTAGAAAACGCAGGTATTATTCAAGAATTGCGATTATGACTCAACTGATAGTTGCGAAAAATGAAAAAATCCTAAGCAAAATAATTTATAGAGAAAAAGAATAAGCTCGTTCAGATCAAATTGAACGGGCTTTTTTATTTCCCAAAAATAAGATATAATGAAAATATGAAAAATATAAAAGAGATTACCAAAGAAGAATTAGATGCGATTAAAGTAATAACTTTTGACATTGACGGAGTAATTGCTCCGACTGGGACAAAAATTCAGGAAACAATAGATGAAGACAGTATTGATCTATATATGGAATCAAAAAAGCTATCTTCAGAATTTATTAATGATTTAAAAAAATTAGAAAAATATGTTCGTCTTAATTTTTCTTCAGGCAGGAATATTCTTTATCTGAAAAGCTTAGTTAATGAATTTTTTGACGAGAAAACTATTTTACAGGCAGAAAATGGTAATATTACCTGGGTGGATAATAAAATAACTCATCCGGAATATCCAAATGAGTATTTCAATCAAATAAGGGATTTAAAAAATGAAATTAGCGTAATAAAAAAAGAAGATAAGAGAATTAGGGGATTTGAACCAAAACTCTTTATTTTAACCGTTCATTGCGAGCAAATGGAAGAAATTCCAGAGTTAGTTAAAAAAATAGGTAATAATGAATTATATTGTCTTTGGACAAATGAAGGATATGACATTGGAAGCAAAAAAATGTCTAAAGGAAAAGCAATTGAAGTTTTAGCTAAAGCTATGGAAATTAGTCCTAAACAAATAATGACTACTGGAAATAATTACAATGATCTGGAGATGCTGGAAATAGGCAAAGGGGTGACTGTAGATATAGATAGAGTTAAAGCAGAATATTTTATTGAACACAAGCCAGATGAATTAGGAGGGGAATTATTAGCTAAGTTTTTGCTGGATTATTTTGAGAAATAAAAAAATGGGGGCAGTCCCTCGCAAAGCGGGAGCTGCTCCCATTTTACAGTTTTTAAATTAAGCCCATCTTCTTCTTTATTTCTAAAAGATTTTTCTTAGCGATAAGACCGGCTCTTTTAGCGCCATCAGCTAAAACTTTTTTTACATAATCAGGCCTTTTATCCAAGGCTTTTTTCTTTTCCTGGAATGGCTTTAATTCCTTAATAATCAATTCAGCTAAGTCATTTTTAAAATGACCATATCCTTTACCAATAAATTTCTTTTCTATCTCAGAGAAAGATAAATTGGAAAAAGCGCTGTAAATACTCATTAAATTAGCAATAGCTGGCTTCTTAGGACTATATTCAATTCCTTCCCCAGAATCAGTGACAGCCTTCTTAATCTTCTCTCTTATTACCCCAGGCGAATCATCTAGAGCTAAAAAACTATTAGGAATACTTTTTGCCATTTTTGCCTTAGGATCAACTAAAGACATAATACGAGCAGTTGTTTTAAAAACTAAGCATTCGGGCTCAATGAGGACTTTGCCATAACGAGCATTAAATTTTCGGGCAATTATTCTAGTTAATTCCACATGTTGTTTTTGATCTTCGCCAACTGGCACATAATTTGTTTTGTATAGTAAAATATCAGCTGCCATCAGAACTGGATAATCAAAAAGACCCATATTAATAGATTTTTTAAATTGATTAGCTTTTTCTTTAAACTGAGTCATTCTTTCTAATTCAGCTATTGGCGTGACAGTATTTAAGAACCAAGTTAATTCAGTATGTTCTGGAACATGTGACTGGACAAAGATAATGTCCTTTTTAGGGTCTAAACCAGCAGCCAAATAGGTAGTTGCTAAATCAAGAATTTTTGACTGTATATCATTGCTTGCCTCAGGATTAGTTAAAGCGTGCAAATCAACGATAGACCAGACACAATCATAGTCATTTTGCAGTTGAACCCAGTTCTTAATAGCGCCTAAATAGTTGCCAATATGGATTGAGCCAGTTGGCTGGATTCCGCTAAAAATGCGTTTTTTCATAATATTATTATTTTTTATTCTTCTTCTCAAAAGTTTTAATTATTTTTTCTAAATCACCTTCAATAATTTTATCTAAATTATGCCATGATTTTTTAATACGATGGTCAGTTAGGCGATTTTGCGGGAAGTTATAAGTCCTTATTTTTTCAGAACGATCAGCTGTTCCTATTTGTTCTCTGCGTTCATCTCCTCGCTTAGCTAGTTCTTCAGTTTGTTTTTTGGCTAAAAGACGAGATCGTAGAACCTGCATCGCTTTCTCTTTGTTGTGCTGTTGAGATCTTCCATCTTGACAAGTTACCATTATATTAGTAGGCAAATGGATGATTCTAACAGCTGATTCAATTTTATTAACATTTTGACCGCCTGGTCCAGAAGATCTTAAAACATCTATTCTTAAATCACTCAGGTTAATTTTTAGTTCTGCTTCAGTTGCTTGATGCATAATTGCTACTGAAACTGTGGAGGTATGAATTCTGCCAGATTTTTCAGTAACTGGTATTCGTTGAACACGGTGAACACCGCCCTCATGTTTTAATTTTTCATAAACATTCTTGCCTTTAATTTCAAAGATTAATTCTTTGTATCCGCCAATGCCAATTGGATTGCTGTTAATAAGAAAGATTTTCCAATCCTGCTTTTCAGCAAAACGCGAATACATTCGAAAAAGATCAGCTGCAAAAAGGGCTGCTTCATCTCCACCGGCGCCAGCTCTAATCTCTATAATCACTCCTTTATCCATTCTTCTTTTCTTTCTTCTTTATTCGTACTTTCTTTTTTATTCGTACTTTTTTCTTTTTAGATTCTTGTTTTTTACTTAATCTTTTTCTGAATCTTTCTACTTGGCCTGTTTCAATAATTTTTTCTTTACCTGTATAAAAAGGATGGCATTGAGAGCAGATTTCTGTTTCTATTTCTTCTTTGGTTGAGCCAAGTTCAAAAACAGCTCCGCAGGAGCATTTAGCTTTAGTTTTGGGATAATATTTAGGATGAATATCTTTTTTCATAATCTTTATCATAGCAAAATAGTATAGGATAAGCAAGAGTTGTAAAATAAATTCGGGGGCAGTCCCTCGTAAAACGGGGGCTGCCCCCATCATAATAATCTTGCTTTAATTTTTGAATATGATATACTTTTTTGTATGTGATTAGTATAATTGAGATATAATCAAAGAGTGTCGTTTTCGGCGCGTCTTTTAATGATTATGATTAAAGATAAATCCATTAAAGAAAAAGAAAAAAAACCTTTCAAAAAAAGCGATGTTTTGTCTGTGAAATTAAAAAAAGCAGAAGAGGAAATGCCAAGTTTAGAAGAAATGCTTAAAGAAGGAGTTCATTTTGGCCATCGCACTTCAAAATGGAATTCAAAAATGAAGCAATATATTTTTACTACTAGAAATAATATTCATATAATCGATTTAGAGAAAACCTATGATAAATTAAAACAGGCATTAAATTTTATAGAGGATATTAAAAAGAAAAACGGAACAATTATTTTTGTAGGAACTAAAATAGCTGTTAAGGAAATTACAAAAAAAATAGCTGAAAAATGTAAGGTGTTCCATGTTACAGAAAGATGGATAGGCGGGACATTGACTAATTTTGTAGTTATTTCAAAAAGATTGGAATATTTTAGAGATTTGGAAAAAAAGAAGAAAACAGGCGAGTTGAAAAAATATGTTAAAAAAGAGCAGCATGAATTTGACGTTAAATTGCAAAAAATGGAAAGACAGTTTGGAGGCATAAAAAATATGGTTAAGATGCCGGATGCCTTATTGATTGTTGATACTTATAAAGAAAAACTTGCTGTTAAGGAAGCAAAAATGAAAAACATTCCTATTATTGGACTATGCGACACAAATGCTGATCCAACAATTATTGATTATCCAATTCCAATGAATGATGATTCCATTTCATCTTTGAAACTAATTTTAGGAACAATAGCTAAAGTATTAAATAAAAAGTAAAATTATGGTTACATCTGAACAAATTAAAAAGATTCGCAAGAAAACAGGACATTCGGTAATAGAATGCAAAAATGCATTAGAAAAGGCAGATGGAGATGAAGAAAAAACATTAAAGATTTTAGAGAAAAAAGGCAAAGAAAAAGCAAATAAAAAATCAGAAAGAGAAACAAAGCAGGGATTGATTGAGGCCTATATCCATAATAACGGCAAAATAGGCGTTATTCTAGAGCTTAATTGCGAAACTGATTTTGTTGCTAGAAATGAAAAATTTAAGGAATTAGCTCATGAAATTTCTATGCATATTGCAGCTATGGATACTCAAGATTTGGAAGAACTTTTAAGCCAGCCATTTATTAAAAACCAAGAAAAAACAATTAAAGATTTGATTACTGAAGCCGTTGCTAAATTAGGGGAAAATATTAAAATAGGTAAATTTTCTAGATTGGAAATCTGATCTTAAATATGTTTAATTTTAATATTATTCTTTATATCATTATTGGTCTTAGTTTTGTTGGCTTGGGCTTTATTGTTTATCGCAAAATTCCTGTTTTGTCTAATTTGTCAGAAGAAGAAATTACTATTTTAAAAAGAAAAAAAGGGATTATTCAAAAGATAAAAGAAATTGATTATAAGCATCATTGGCTTAATTTTATAATCTCATTAGAAAAGTTTTTGCGTCGTTTAAAAATAGTTTTTTTGAAAATAGAAAATATGCTTACAAAATGGATTGGAGGCTTAAGAGGAAAATCTCAAATAATGACGCAAAAATCAAAGGACTGGATTAGACAAAGAGAAATAAAACGCAGAGAATCTAAAAAAAGTTCTTCTAATGACGAAAAGAAAGAAGTTTCTATTAAAATAAATAAAAAAGAAGATGAAAGCCAATTAATAGAAGAAGAGGAAGATGATGAGCTTTCTATTAGTGAATTAAAAAAGCCGATAAAGGAAGAACAAGAATGGATTGATTTAATTGTTGAAAATCCTAATAATATTACTGCCTATAAATTCCTAGGGCTCTTATACTGGAAACAGCATAATTATTCTGATGCTAAATCGTCATTAGAAATGTCTGTTAAAATGGGATGCAAGGATAGAAAGGTTAAAGAAATATTAAACGAACTTAAAAAAATGAAGATTAAGTAGTTTGCCGAGGTAGCTCAATGGCAGAGCAACGGTTTTGTAAACCGTAGGTTGGGGGTTCGACTCCTCTCCTCGGCTCCAGGGTAGGTGGCAGAGTGGTTAAATGCACCAGTCTGTAAAACTGGCGGCCTTGTGCCTACGGGGGTTCGAATCCCTCCCTACCCACCATAAGCCGACGTAGCTCAGTGGTAGAGCACCTCCATGGTAAGGAGATGGTCCTCGGTTCAAGTCCGAGCGTCGGCTCTGTTGATTAATTTAAAAATATGTCACAAGATAATTTAATTAAATTTCAGTGCAAAGATTGTCATAGAATAAATTATTATTCTCGTAAAAATAAAAAAACAGCTCAAAAAAAATTAGAGCTGAAGAAGTTTTGTAAATGGTGCAAAAAGCATACTTTACATAAAGAGTTGAAGAAATAAGGGCGCGTAGCTCAGCTGGAAGAGCGTCGGTCTCCAAAACCGAAGGTCGCAGGTTCGAGCCCTGCCGCGCCTGCCAGACAAGATGTTTTGAATTTTCCGCGCCTGTGGCGCGGTTGGCCAAATTGAATTCAGTCAGGATTTTCCACGCTCCGCGTGGATTCAGAATAATTTTTTTATCCCGCAAAAGCGGGTTCGAGCCAATCTTTTTTAGGAAATTTCTTTTTTCAAACAAATTTCCATGCAAAGCGACAATTTTGGCTTGGTTAGTCAATAAAATGAACTTTTTACAAAGTTCGAGCCAGCGATTGCCCTTTTGCTCAAAATCCCTTAATTTCTCTTCATTCTCAATTTTCTGATTGAGGATTTTTTCTTTTTTGGGCAGGTATTCGTTTTTAGAAATAGTATCTTCCAAATGAGCGTCCAAAAGTTTATCCAATTTATTCTCGCACTTTTTAATTTCCAGTTTAAGATTTTGAGCAAAAGAAAATTTGGTTTGGATATTTTCTTCTTTTTCTTTATTAAGTTGAGCAATCATCTTTTTCATCCAAGCCAAACTTAAAGAAACTTTTTGAAGACTTTTTGAAATTTGTTCAGCCAAGTTTTCTTCGCGGATGTATGGCTGGGAGCAGGGGATACGCTTTTTAGTGCAATTGTAATAAATATGTCCTTTTTGAATTTGAGAAGTTATGGAACAGCCGCATTCAGCGCATTTTAATAATCCGCGAAAAGGATAAACTTTTTCACTTTTCTTTTTTGGTCTAGTCCTGTCTTTCAAAATATTCTGAACCTTATCAAAAAGTTTCTTTGAAATTGCTGGCTTATGTATCCCTTGATGCAGTTCGCCATAATACTTGAAAGCTCCATAGTAAAAAGGATTAGATAAAATTGATCTAAAATTACTAATACTGTACTTATTTTCATATCGGCTAACCAAGCCAGCTTTAGATATTTTATTTCTTAAATCTTTCAGAGAATAATTTCCGGTTGAATAAAGTTCAAATGTTTTTCTAACCGAGTTAAATCTTTCTGGATCTTTGACTATGGTATGATTTTTCAGTTCATTGAGATATCCGCAAGGCGCAACGCCAGGCCATTCACCTCGTCTGACTTTTTGTCGCATGCCTCTTTTAACATTCTCTGAAAGATTATCAATAAAATATTTTGATTGACCAAAAGCGATATTCAGCATGAATTTACCCTGTGGAGTCGCTTCAAACCAAAAAGTAGGGAATTTTAGCGCGGTAATTTTGCCTGTGTCTATCAAATGAATAATTTTTCCGCCGTCAACGCTATTTCTTGCTAATCTGTCAGGATGCCAAGCTAAAATTCCTTGAGCTTTTCCTTTTTCCATTTGCTCCAGCATCTGATTAAAAACAGGCCGCCCCGGCTCTTTGGCGGTTTGCGATTCTCTGAAAGTTTTAGTGACTTCTAATCTGTCTTTTCGGGCAAATTCCAAAAGCTCTGTTTCTTGCGCTTCCAAAGACAAAACCTGCTTATTGCTTTCGTCGGTAGATTTTCTAATGTAGATAAAAAATTTATTCATATCGCTTTGGGCAGTCGTTATGCGCTTGACTACCTTTTTAAATTTTGTTATGTTGATAATAGGTTTCTGAAGAGCAGGAAATAGAGGTTTAGTCCTCTGAACGGCTACTGCCCTATCTCGTAATAATGCGAGACCATCGGATGAAGGAACCCCCCTCGTAAGAGGCACCGTCCTTCCAGAAATCATATTAAACAGCTTTGGCTGTTTTTATTTTTTAAATTATCGCTTTGCAAATCGTCCTGCGGACGATAAAAAAAGATTGGCTGCAAAATTTTCAATTTTGCTTCAAATCATTTTGAACTATATTATTCAAAATTATTTGATGTTGAACCCGCTTTTGCAGGATAAAAAAATTATTCTGAATCCACGCGGAGCATGGAAAATCCTGACTGAATTCAATTTGGCCAACCGCGCCACAGGCGCGGAAAATTCAAAACATCTTGTCTGGCAGGACTTATTAAACAAAGTCAGAACTTATTTTCAGGAAAATCCTGATGAGGAATTGTAATTTGAGCCGCCGATTTCCGCTTGCGTCGGAATTCAAAACAGAAAATTTTCCTATTTTATTTATATTGCGCGCCAATTCTAAATTCAATTAAAAAGGAAAGAAAATTTTCTGTTTTGGGTTTCTGCTTCGCAGAATTGTCGGCGGTTATGTTCCGCTTCGCGGAACTGGCAGGCGGGCAAAAATTCCTTCCCCCAAACCCTCTTCTTTTTTGCCCGCCTGCTTGGGCTTTGCCCTGAGATTTTTGGCGGGGAAATTATATTAGTCACCCTTGTCCCACACCACCCGTGCGCGGGCGACACAAAAGAGCTCCCATTTTACTTTGAACCAAATGCTATGTCACTTATAGTCTGTGGATATATTTTACACAAAGATATATGATGTAGTCAATAGGTTACCAGACTTTACATGACAAACATTAAAAAACAATTAGGCCAAAAAATTAAGAAATTACGCTTACAAGCGAATTATTCTCAGGAAAAATTAGCCTCTAAGGCGAAGTTGCATCGTACCTATATAAGCGATATTGAACGAGGCGAGCGCAATGTATCTGTAGAAAATATAAAAAAGATAGCCGACGCTCTTAAGGTTGATCCGAGCGAGCTTTTGAAATTTCATCGCTAAATTATGAAATATCTAAAAATTAAAATTACCAAAGAAGATTTGAGAAAAATAGTTTACTTCATTCTAATGAAGTTTAGGGGCGATCCTTTGCATCGCCAAGGAACTTCTGCAAAAAGGGATTTGATAGGCGGTTATATTGAGAGGTGGTTTAATAAAATTGCAGAAACAGTTATTTTTGATGAATTACTCAAAGACAAGAACTATAATGTTATTTCAGACTATTTTATTTATGCCAACGATTCAAAAAAAAATGCTCCAGATATTCTAGGCCTAGAAAGTAAAAAAGGTGCAACAGTTCCGTTTGTTAAGTATAACAATGGAACTTGGATAAGCATTAAAAAAATGCCTAGAATAGAGGTAAAGGTAGTTCGAGAAGATCAAGCGCTGTTAAGTGTGCGAGAACCCCAGATGGTTGACGATTACTACGCGTTTATTGAATCTGACTTAGATGGAGATTATCTTACAGCTTTGTTTGAGGATATTACTTTTGATGATAAATATTTAAAGAAGCTTCAAATGAGTGATGTATTTATTGAAAACGATAAAAATTCTCAAATAATTCCGCATGCAAAAATTACAAAATCAGAAAAAATAGGCACAATGAGATTAATAGGGATTTATTCAAGAGAAGAGCTTAAGAAAAACTCAACATTATGCAAGAGAGATATTCATCCTTATTATTTTGGCGGAGCCAAAAATAAGGATCCGCGAGGGGGTAATTTACAGGAAAAACTTCAACTGGATAACAATGGGCGTTTTGTTTATAAATTTGATAGTAATTATGTCTGCCTGCCAGTTGATATAGAAAACAAGAACAACGCAAGAATAAAAATTTTAAAGAAAAATAAAGGTTCTTTATATATAAGCTCGACTCAAGATATTAAAATAAATGGGACGCCTCTCAGAAAAGGTAATATTGTAATAAATTTTAAAAAATTTCAAAGAAGTTCTGCTTGGGATGAGAACATTGTTCTTAAATATGCTTTAGAAAAATTCGGCAAAGATTCAACTAGAAGCCTCGTATCTCTTTTTGATAAAATTTCAAAAAATTAGCTTACAGCTCTCAATATTTGTTTTGCTACAGCTTCTACAACTGGAACGGATACAGAATTGCCAAACTGTTTATAAAGGGCAGAGTCAGCCAAATTAGTCGGTAATTTATAATCTCTTGGAAAACCTTGTAATCGCGCGCACTCTAGCGGAGTTAGTTTTCTAATTCCCTTTTTGTCTTTTATAATCGGGACATTATGGCCTCCGGTACCCATATTGGCTGTCAGAGTTGGGCAAACACCCTTTTTGTTTTCTCTAACATACTTTCTCCTCCACTGGTAAACAGTATTTTTTTTAGTGATATGGTTTTTGATTTTTGCGTATAGTGGCTTGCCGTCATAATAGTATTTTTCGTCAATATTTTTTTCAAGCAGATCAGAGACTTTTGTCTTTAGTTTGATTGGTCTTGGAAAGCTGAATCTGTTTGCATGTTTTTTATCTTTGAATCCGGCGATATATATTCGTTCTCTGTTTTGCGGGACATTACCGTATTTCATGCTGTTGAGCACTTTAAATTTTATATAGTAGCCGAGGTTTTCCAGAGTTTCTTTTATTATTCGAAATGTTTTGCCATTATCGTGTCCTTGCAGGTTTTTAACATTTTCAAGCAGAAATCCAGTTGGCTTTCTGGCTTCAATAATTCTTGCAATGTCGAAAAACAGGTTGCCTCTTCCTTTTTTATCTTTAAACCCTTGCATATATCCTGCAATTGAAAAAGCCTGACAGGGGAATCCTCCGAGCAAAAAGTCAAATTTGGGCAGATCATCTATGCCGATTTTTCTTATGTCTTCAACAATCAGCTTGCTGTCCAGAAAATTCAAATTATAAGTTGTTTCGCATTGCGATTCGTAATCATTTGAAAAAACAGTTTTAAATCCTGCTTTTTCAAATCCCAATCTTATGCCTCCAATTCCTGCGAAAAGATCAATTGTTCTTAATAAATTTTCGCTTGCATATTTGACTGTTTCGGAAAAGCTTCGGATTATCTTATAGACCACTCCTCTTATTTCGACTTGTTCTCTGTATAATGGAAGCATGGATTGATTAGCTGGCTGTAGTCGGAAATTGCCATTTTCCCTATATATTTTTTTTAGAGTTGCCTCGTTATCATCTATGATTGCTACTACAGTCTGGCCATTTTCGGCTACCGATTGTTTTTTTATTATAACAATATCGTTATTAAATATTCCCTCCTCAATCATGCTGTCGCCTTCAACTCTTAATGCGTAAAAATCATTGGCATTGCCAGAGAGGTCGTGATATGCGACAGGAACTTGTTCGCCATGCGTTTCTATTGCTTCGATTGGCTGTCCAGCTGTGATAATTCCGACAAGAGGCACGCTTATTGTAATATTTTTTGCTAATTCTATGCCTCTGGATGAATTTTTCGTTTTTATCAAAAACCCTTTTTGGGATAGCGCGTTTACGTGCTGATGGATAGTGGATAGGGCAGAAAGGCGAAAATGCTTTTTTATTTCTTCAAAAGTGGGCGCAACTCTATGGCACTTGATATAGCTGGCGATATATTTAAATATTTCTTTTTGTCTTTTGGTTAGAGTGGCCATGTTTGATAATAATTAGCTAAGTGCTATAATTATATTATAACCGAAAATCCACCGAAGATAAAATTAGGTTATCCACAACATAAAAAAGTATATGGCCGATGTTTTTACAAAAGAAAAAAGGAGCGAGATAATGTCGCGCATCCGCTCCAAAAATACTAAAGCGGAGGTTTTAGTATTCAAAGAGCTTAGAAGAAAGGGTATTTATTTCCAAAAGCATTACAAGCGGGCAATCGGAAAGCCTGATATTGCTTTGCCTAGAAAAAAGAAAGCGATATTTATTGACGGTGATTTTTGGCATGGATACCAATTTAATAAGAGCAAAAGCCGGTTGCCAAAAGATTACTGGCTATCAAAGATAGAAGGGAATATAATAAGAGATAGGAAAAATAGAGCAAAGCTAAGACGACAAAACTGGCAAATTTTGAGAGTCTGGGAACATGAACTTTCAAAAAATTTTAATAAGACTATTGATAGAATAATTACTTTTTTAAATTCTTAATATGACCAAAGAAATAGATCTAAAATTTACAGATTTTCTGAAAAAAATTGGCAATCTTGGTAAAGACGAATGGATAGTTGTATATTCGAGCCATAGAAACGATTCCGAATGGTCTGTTTTTTATTCCGCTCTTATATCAGAAAAAAAAATAAAAAAATCACTTAGTGATCCTTCATGGGATTTAAGTATTGGCAGTGGATTGCCAGGATTTTCTTTTTATTTTAAGAACAGAAAAGAAATCGGGACATATTCAAAATGTTCAGATGATGGAATCGAGCCTCTTGTTGTTCGACGCGGTTTCCATGGAATGAAAGACGGATACTGGGAATTGTCAGAAGAATTTCGTTATTACTTTAATCTATATGAAGACCGCCCTCATAATAAATTTATTCTTATTGATGATAATGGCGATGACGAAGATGTGATTTTAATATCCGACAAAGAAATTAAAATAAAGTTGCGGCTGATTAAAGAATTTCTTGCGGCAAAGAAAATGCGTCTTGCTTTATTTTTTGATCTTAATCGATTTTCTAAAAAAACCATAGAGGAATTGGGCATTAAAGAATATCACGAACACAAAAAAGCGGGTGATTTTGTTTATTCAATTGGTGCGCGAAATTGGGACGTTCTTAGTGACGACAAGAAAAAATCGCAAGGGTTTTTGATGGGCAAAAAACTTATCTTGGGCCTTAAAGATTTTAAGCCGAAATTATTTGATAGGGATGAGAAAAAATTCGTTGATTTCGTAATTGGGATAGATGAAAACGGCAAAAAAATTACTCATACCTGCGATGAAAAAAAATTAGCGAATTTTTTCGGCAAAAATAAAGGCTCACCTTATTTTGTAACGCCTGTACTTTTCAAAAAAGATGTACTTGCAAAATACTACTCTCAACCCGATAAGTATTCAGTTGAGGATGGTTATCTAAGGTGTGGTGGTATGTGGGGATTAAGAATGGATAATAATCATTCAGATTTTGTTATGGTTTTTTTGGGTGATCTAGGACATTTGTCATACAAGGAGCAATTATATTGGAAAAGTTCTAATATTACAACCAAAGGTAAAATAAGCCACACAGCATGGACAAGAGGATTTAAGGCGGAATTCACCGATCCAGAAAAGAGTGATCTTTTTTTTAAGCAAAAATTTGTGTTGTTTCAAGAAGTATGGGAGAAAAAATTTGGCTGGAAACTTTTTAAGCCATTAAGTAAAGATGACGAGCATTATTTTAAGACTTTACGAGTGCCTCTCACAAACGAACAAAAAGAATTTGATGAACAAGTTCTATCTATCACAAAACTTTTTATTGATTCGCTTAACGAACAAGAATTAAAAAAAGGATTGACGATTACAAAAAAAAATCCAAAAGGACTTGATAAACTAGAAGTATTTTTATTATCAAAAAGTATGAAATTTAATAGTATGATGAAGTTTTTACGGGATTTGCAGACTTTACGTTCAACCGGAGTTGTACATCGTAAGAGTAAGAAGTACGAAAAAGCCAAGAAATTTTTTGATATTGACAAAAAAGACTTGTCTGTAATTTTTGATGATATTTTAATAAAATGTATTTGGGTGCTTAATACGCTGGAAAGCTATTTTATTAAATTATAATTCTGTTCATCCACCGCTTTCGAATTTCCCCGTTTGTCAAAGAACCAAATCCCCAAAACAAACGAGCAAAAAAAAGAAGAAATCATTACTACCAATCGTTGTCTGATTGAGTTAACGGAACGAAAAACGCCAAACAATTTTAAGCGAAATATAATTATGATTAGCAAAATCTCAAAAATATTTCCCGATAATTTTATTTCTGGTACTGTTAAAAATAGAGAAGAATTAAATGATGCTTTTCTGAAATATCCGAATTTTTCTAAAACATATATTCAAACAGCGTTGTATTGGGAAGATAATAGAAAGTGGTACGAGGATAATTGGCTCAAAGTATATAAATATTTAGATAAGAATTTTCTTGAAAAGTTTCAAACAGAAACCGAACATCGTTCGCGTGCTTGGGAATTTCATCTCGCTGTAGTTTTGATAGATAAATGTTTTAATCTTGAAGAAAAAACATGGAAAACCGGACCAGATTTTTGTATTAAAACTCTAACGGGAAAAAAGATTTGGATCGAAGCAATTGCATGTGATTTAGGGAACGTAGATCCAGTCGAACCATATCCCGATATGAAGTCCGGAGAAATTTATTCATTTGGTGGAAATATTGAAGATATCCACCGTCCTAGGGCATTACGTATTACAAGTGCAATCGGTACAAAGTTCGAGATATTTAAGAAATACTTGAAAGATTTTAAAAGCGGTGTTACAAAAAATGATTGTCTTTTGATTGCTATTAACGGTGTTGCAATTCAACATTTTACTGATCCAAGAATGTTGTTCAAGAGATCGGTATTTGGACAAGGCCCTGATGTTCTTGTAAGAGTTCAAGGACGGGAAAAATTAAAAGGAGGATTTTATAAACCAACGCCAACAATCGTAAAGAAAAAAGGTATTTCCGAGGAAAAAATACCAGCAAACTTTATGGAAATGAATGAATTTTCAAAAATTAGTGCGGTTTTATATTGTGGTCACACAGTATCTCATAGTTGGATGAATGGATTTAACGTTGGTGATGATTTTTTGTTTGCATATCATGCGAATTCAGATAATCCAATTCCAAAAAATTTCTTTAAATTTGGTCGAGGGATAAGAAAGAATATAAAGTCGGGTTCGATTAGTGATCGGGAACAGAAGTAGAATTTCCCCGCCAAAAATCTCAGGGCAAAGCCCAAGCAGGCGGGCAAAAAAGAAGAGGGTTTGGGGGAAGGAATTTTTGCCCGCCTGCCAGTTCCGCGAAGCGGAA
>Ga0268278_1000966_pt1 | contig 17915 bp, 20 predicted proteins | sample saktaG_3_FD_190135 | JGI IMG/M metagenome (GOLD analysis project Ga0268278, IMG submission 190135) | Saline water microbial communities from Sakinaw Lake, British Columbia, Canada - sak_2010_1_5_55m | ecosystem: Environmental > Aquatic > Non-marine Saline and Alkaline > Saline ... | reverse complement strand
ACAAATCGTTGAAAATAAATTGAATGATAGACCAAGAAAATTATTAAAATACAAAACACCGTATGAAGTATTTTATGAGTATTCAAATAAATAATGTGTGTTGCACTTATTACTTGAATGTAAGTTTTATTAAAAACAGGAAAGAAAAGAACTAACGAACTATGTAAAATTTACCATTATGATTTATACGGAAAACGAGAAGTGAAATATGATTTTCTAATAGAGAACAATTTGAATAATATTAATTTTGAAGAATTACCCAATATATCACCTAATTACTTTTTTGTGCCTAAAGATTTTTCTTCACAAAAAGAGTATGACGCATTTTTTAAAATTGATGACTTGCTAAATCTAAATGGGGTTGGAATCTGTTCTAAACGAGATGATACTGCCGTATGTTTCAATAAAAATGAATTAGTAAAAGTTTTAAGTGATTTTAAGAACTTATCTGAGTCAGATTTAAAAATCCTATATAAAACTGAAATAACAGAGAGTAGAGATAAAAAGACTTCTTACGCCAAAGAAAACATAATTAAATTTGGTGTTGATGAAAAGTATTTGCAAAAACTCAATTATCGCCCCTTTGATATTAGACGGACTTATTTTACAAATCAGTCAAGAGGTTTTTTAGCATATCCCGTTTATGCGTTAATGCAAAATTTAACGAAATCTAATTATGGGTTAATTGTATCCAAAAAAAGTCGTCAATTAAGTTTAGGGTATATGTTTATTACTAATTCCATTGTTGATTTGCATATTTTGGATAGTGCCGCGGATTCAACTTATGTATTTCCTCTTTATATCTACACTGAAACCAACAGGCAACAAACCATAAATCAAACAAACGAAAGAACTCCAAACCTAAACACAGAAATTGTAAAGCAAATAGCTGATAAATTTGGATTAACGTTTACCAACGAAAAAGAAACTACTAAAAATACCTTTGCCCCGGTTGACATTCTGGATTACATATATGCAGTTTTACACTCACCAACCTACAGAGAGAAGTACAAAGAATTTCTCAAAATAGACTTTCCACGAGTACCTTACCCGAAAGACCCGGCTACTTTCTGGAAGTTGGTCAAATTAGGTGGAGAGTTAAGGCACATTCACCTTTTGGAATCACCAAAAGTAGAGAAATACATAACCTCGTACCCGGTGGATGGCGATAGCGTGATCACCCGGCGGATTACCAAACAGGATTGGGAGATGACAAACCCGGCTCAGCAGCTTGGCAGGATTTGGATAAACGACATACAGTATTTTGACAGGATTCCCCTGGTTGCGTGGGAGTTTTACATAGGCGGTTACCAGCCAGCCCAAAAGTGGCTCAAGGATAGGAGAGGAAGAAAACTTAGCTTTGAGGATATACTTCACTACCAGAAAATTGTTGTTGCACTTGCTGAGACCGACCGGTTGATGAAAGAGATAGATAAGATAGAAATAGAATAGAAGATACAGCCACAGTTATCTGAACACTCTCCAATAAAAAAACCCGCCAAGAGATCTCAGCGGGTTTTATATGTAAGAGAACCAGAGTTTACCAATTTTCACATTTTACTTCAAAGTATGCTTTGGGATGCGCACAGGCGGGGCATTTTTCAGGTGGCTCTGTGCCTTCATGCACATAACCGCAGTTACGGCATTTCCATTTTACCACTTTATCCTTTTTGAACACAGTGCCGTTCTCGATATTTTTCAGCAATCCGAGAAAACGTTTTTCGTGCTGAATTTCTGCTTTGGCTATATGACGGAACGCGCCTGCGATTTCCTTGAATCCTTCTTCGTCAGCGATGTCCGCAAATTCGGGATACATAATTATGTGCTCGTAATGCTCACCTGCAGCGGATTCAGTGAGATTTTCCGGGGTTGTGCCGATCTTACCTGCAGGATAGGATGCCTGGATCTCAACTTCGCCGCCTTCGAGGAATTTGAATAATCTTTTGGCATGTTCTTTTTCGTTGAGAGCAGTTTCTTCAAACACGCCAAATATCTGTTCATAGCCCTCTTTTTTTGCCTGTTTTGCAAAGAAATCATAGCGGTTGCGCGCCTGGGATTCACCTGCAAATGCAGTGAGCAGATTCTTTTCTGTTTTTGAACCCTTGAGTTCTTTCATATATTTAACTCCTTTAATATAATTAGAAATGAAAATTTTTAGATATTTTGTCCTCAGGATTATTGAAGAATAATTCCCAATTGCCAGTTTCCATGTTGAAGATTGAAGTTCCGAGTGTCATACCACCCGTCAGTCCGCCTGTGGTGTCCGGTTCTACTGCAACTTCGCAGACAAAATCATACAAAACATCGCAATCAACGTCTGCGAGATGATCTGCGTATGTTGCTATTAATCCCATCAGAGTCGTATAACGTGCGACTGTCGTGGCGTCATTATCTGTGGGGAAACCCAGCATTGCATCCTGAATAAAATGATTGGTGTGCGCATAGAGCCCTTCAACCTCATGAACAACTGCGGTATTCTCTGCTTTCTCGACAGAAACCACTCTGTTCTCGACACCTGAAGCAATGTTCACGTGAAGATCATTACACGCCAGTGTATTGACAATTATTGAGATTGCTTCATCCACAGTTTCTGCTTCGAGAAGAGCAGCGAAGATAAATAAATGAGGTACTCCGTCAGGGACACCGGAGGCGCTTTGTATATAATTTCCTGAAAATGCCAGACCTTCATCATTAAGAGAAGGTGCTACCCCGCAGAGTAATCCCGGGTAATAGAGATTAATGAAATCCGGCTTATCCTGCATATGTACTTTTATCACAGACAAAAGATCATGAGATGCCGCAAAGCCATCTTCATTATGAGCTAAATATTGATTGCCATTATAATTGTAGCTGACTGTGGAGCATCCGAGGAATGATTCGGGAATATCCATACCGGTCTTTTCTGCTATGCCATAATAGAGGGCAATTATGTCACCGAACATATTTAAACGCATGAGGACTTCAAAGTCAACTCCTGAGCCATCCGACATTCCGCGTATCTCATCTACATAACCGGGAAAGATTTCTTCTGCCTTTGCGAGAAGGTTTCCATAGAAGTATACCGAATCAAAAGAGACAATGTATTCAATAGTAGCTGCCAAATCTGCTTGTCTTATTAAGGTTTCATGAATGTTTTCTGCGAATCGTTGTCCAATGGCAAAACCAAGATCGTAATAACTATCCGCTTCGATCTCAAATACTGGGAAATATTCTTCTTCAGTATCATTGTTTGACTTACAAAGATCACAACCAATTATTAGAAAAATACCAATAATAAGTACTATACAAATAAATACTAACTTCTTTTTCATGAAACTCCTTTTATGTTTTAAATCACTATCATGGGTTATTAAAGCTGCTTTGAACCTTTCACAGCAAGCACTATCGCCGGTTCATCGCCGCAGTTCTCGATAGAATGTGTTACATTTTTTTTTGCTTGCAATGCATCTCCAGATTGTGCAATGAATATATGATCCCCAATGCTAAATTTAACACTTCCTTTGATCACATAGAATAATTCTTCGATAGGATGGTTATGAATATGTAATTTCTCACCAACTGGAATAGTGTACATGTACGGGGCGAGATGTTCAAAATTTCCAAAGAAAGGTTGAATTTCAATTTTATCAGTATGAGCAATCTTATGCCCGGTTTTGATATAAGCATGCTCGTTTTCATCAGTGATGGCGTGGAACATCTCCTGTGGAGCACTGCAATGAGAGCACTTTTCAGGGGATTCTGTTCCCCTGAAAATATGCCCGCAAACTTTACAGCGCCAGTGTCGCATATCCTACTCAGCCAGTGCAACTGGCGCGACAAAGGTTCGCACACCAAGCTCTTTGTCCAGCATAAGAAGCCCGTTGCCGTTATCGCCGATATATCTCAGTTTATCAATTATCTCGTTGTCGTTCCCTTCTTCCTCGATCTGCTCGGTCACGAACCACTGGAGGAAGATCTCTGTTGCATAATCATTTTCTTCTCGTGCAAGGGCAACAAGCCCATTGATACTTTTGGTTACGAACTGTTCATGTTCGAGAGTTTTCTGGAACATATCCATAGGGGATTTAAATTCAGCAGGAGGTTTTTTTATTTCATCGAGTACGACTTTCTGATTCTGTTCAATTACATAATTGTATAACTTTTGTGCATGGCTCATCTCTTCCTGAACCTGGATAAAGAACCAGTTCGCAAAACCCTTCAGTCCGATATCCTGTGCATGAGCAGACATGGCAAGATACAAGTAAGCCGAATAGAGTTCTTTGTTGATCTGAAGATTGAGCGCATCGGTCATTTTTTTACTTATCATAGAACACCTCGAGTCATTTCTTTTTCCACAAGCCGTGAATGTTGCAGTATGCACGGACTTCGAGTTTGTCATTGTTTTTCACGTAGAATTCTGCTTCCGGTTTATCCTCATGGGTGAGGTGTTTACGGTTTACCCATGCACCATTTTGTACTTCGATCCATTCGATGTAGTGCTTTTCCATCATTGGATGAGGAACTGCTCCGACTTTTACTCTGATGCCTTCAGCGATCTCTTCTATGACCGGAACATGTTTTTCGACCGCAGCATCGACTGTATTTTCTGTCATCTTTTTCATTGGCTGTCCACAGCAGACAAGTTCGCCTGCACCGCCGTGAACCATTTCCACGATATTTCCGCAAATTTCGCATTTATAGATTTCCATAAGTTTTGTCATGATTGCTCCTAAATATAAATAATTTTACCATCCGACTATGCTGCACTCCGCACGTTATTTTATTAATTTCGTGCCTACCTGGGCGTATCCGCCAGCCGGCGGAGAAGCCTGGTGTTTCGTGTGTTTCGTGGTTCAGCATTTTTTCCTAAATTTTCAATTATTTCCTGATTACGGACCGACATGCATCATATCAAATTCTGCATCATATTTTTCGAATTCCTCTGCCTGCTCCTTTTCAATTTCAAGAAGACGATAATGCCCCATTTCCATTGACGCAATATACTTCAGTCTGAGCGAGAGCTTTTCATCCATTTTGAATTTGTTTGCAAGCGAGAGATAGAAATAGTGCGCTGCTTTTTCTGCATTCATTGCCTGTAGAAAGATATCGCTGAACCTCAATTCTTCGGAATCAATTGTGATTTCCGGTAAGGGGACAGGTGTTTCTTCTGGCAGGATTATCGCATCTTTTGGAAATGATTCGTTCCAGAGCCTGCAAAAGAAATCATAATGCTTTTGCTCTTCTGCAGAGAGGAATTCAAGCTTATCTTTGAGCATGAAATTTTTTACTCGTCCCGCAAGATCGTGATAGACATTTTTGCTGTCTTCTTCACTTTTTAATGCAGTGAGTAAAAGGTCCTTTTTTGAATATTTATCAATATCCATATTATCCATGATAGTTACTTCCCAAGCTGACGTTTCATCTCAGTGAGCTGCACCACGTGCTTGCGCTCCTCATTGATGATATCATCAACCATTTTTTGCTGGTGCTCCGGAACTACATTTCTCATTTCATGATAATAGAGAATCGTGTCGAGCTCTTTCCCGATGGCGAACTGAAGCGCTTCATCGACTGTATTCACGCCATCAATGCCTTCATCGATCTTATCAATTGTGAAGACAAGATTATCTGCATAGGCATGAAGATAGTCAAAATATTCACCGGGATAACTTTCCTGGGGATTGTAGCTCTCTATTTTTGCCAGCATCTCTCTAAAGACTTTTTCGTGCCGGACTTCTTCTTCTGCAAGAAACCCGAAGAGTTCCTTCACTTTTTTGTCATCAAACTTTTCTACCATTGCGCGGTAGAATTTTTCACCATTTTCTTCGATCTGAACTGCAAATTGATAGATTTCTGTAACATCGAATATATTCATTTTCGTTCCTCCGGGATTATTATAAATTTTTATGCTTCATAGCAATAAGTTCTGCAAGCTCATCAAGTGCTTTGAAATCAACCTCTTTTGGATATCCTTTACTTATGACGGGTTCCAGTAATTCGCCTTTGAAATTCGTGAGCAGGTCTTTGATCATATCCACCATTCTCGAGCCCCAGCCATAAGAGCCGATTATCGATGCGAATTTCGCTTTTGGTCTGAGTATATTAGTAAGATATGCAGCATAGATCATTTTGGGATGAGGACCGACATGCACTGTTGACGAGCCGATCACGACAGTTGCAGCATCGACCAGTTCCATTGCGAATTCTCCAATATCTGTCACAGACATGTTAAATGGAATGACAGTGACCTTGTACTCGGTCAATTTTTCTGTAAGATAATTCACCATCTTTTCCACACTTCCGTGCATGGAAACATAGGGTATAAGCACTTTGTTTTCAACCCCATCTGATATCCAGTTTTTATACTGTTCGAGGATAAATTCAGGATTATCATAAACCTGCCCGTGCGTAGGAGCAATGATTTCAAGTTCATAATTATTCAGCATGTCCATATGCTTCTGAATATTGGTTCTGAAGGGCATCATTATCTCAGCAAAGTAACGCTTTGCAGCAAAATATACCTTTGCTTCATCCAGCACGAACAATTCGCTGGACGCCATGTGGGAACCGAAAAGATCGCCCGGGAAAAGGATCTTATCTTCTTCAAGATATGTGAACATTGTCTCTGGCCAATGAACCCATGCTGCGAGGAGAAATTTTAAAGTCTTATTACCAAGAGAAAGTGTGTCCTCATGCTTGATCTCAAGGAATTTTTCCGCAGGAATATTAAGAAGGTCTTGCAGGAAAATTTTACATTTTGAGTTTGTTACCACAACCGCTTCAGGATACATTTCAAGTACCATAGGAATACCGCCTGAATGATCCTGCTCGGCATGATTAGAGATTACATAATCAAGTTTAGAGATACCAAGTTTTCTTAGATTTGTGAGAAGTTCCTCGATTTTCGGTGGATCAACAGCATCGATCAAAGCAATCTTTTCACTACCGCGAACCACATAAGCATTGTAACTTGTGCCGTCTGGCAGAGGGATAAGCTCGTCAAAAGTGCGCCTGTTCCAATCCTGAACACCTACATAATATACATCTTTTCTGATCTTTTGAAATCCCATATCACTCCTAAATTTCTACAAACATATCTTTGCCAACACCGCAAACCGGGCAAACCCAGTCGTCCGGAATATCTTCAAAGGCGGTTCCGGGTTCGATGCCGGAATCGGGATCACCGACTTTGGGGTCATAAATATAACCACACACGCTACATTGATATCTTTTCATCAGTTGTTCCTCCTAATGTTTTTGTTCAGTTTTATAACCTGCATTTTTTATTGCGTTTATTACATCATCTCTTTTATATTCACCAATTACTTTAACTAGTTTATCGGCAAGAGAGATGTCAATTTTTTTTACACCAGCCACCTTTTTAATTTCATTTTCTATAGACATGACACAATGCTTGCAGCTCATGTCAGGTACTTTATATATGTTGTCCATATTTTCATCCTTGATACTTATTTTTTTGTTCATTAAAATTTTTAATAGAAATGCTCTAAGGATGAGTATGATCAACAGTATAGCAGAAGCGGTTTTTATCCATGCGGGGAGCATTTTCATGCCGCTTGTAAAGATGCCGATATTTTTTCCTGACAGTTTCCAGATATGATCGACCAAAAATCCAAAGAGGAGTCCTGTTACTATGATTGAGATAAGGTATGCGATTAGCGGTTTTTTGCCGAGTTTTCCGCCCACAAAACTTATCGTCGTTGCATTCGTTGCGGGACCAGCAATCAGAAAGATCAAGCCAGCGCCAGGAGTCATTCCTTTGAGTATAAGTGATGCCGCAATAGGTATGGAGCCGGTAGCGCACACATACATCGGGATGGAAATAATGAGCATAATTGGATATGCGAACAGAGGGTTCCCAAAATAACGTACAACAAAATTATCCGCCACAAGAAAGGAAATAATAGCTCCAATAACTATTCCGATCAGTATCCATTTTGCTACATCTTCTATGAGATCAAAGAATCCATAACGGAGAACGGCTTTTACTTTTTCCATAAATTTATGAGAGTGGGGCTCGGTTTCTATGCAGAGATTGCATGAAAATCCTTCATGCTGGATGGCATTATCGTCTACGGTTTTGTCAATGATGTTTGTCATCGTGCCACCAAAAATTCCGGCAAAAAAAGCAGCAACAGGTCTGATAATTGCATAGACGGGACCAAGAAGGGAGTAGGTCGCGAGTATTGAATCCACACCGGTTGTAGGAGTCGATGAAAGGAAGGATATTATTGAACCTTTTCCCGCACCTTCTTTTCTCAGATAGGCAGCGACTGGGATGACGCCACATGAACAGAGTGGCAGCGGAACACCGAAGAGAGATGCCTTTACATTTGACCAAAATGATCTGCCTGAAAAGTGCGCGTATATCTTGTTTTTTGGAATGACCGTATTAAGCACGCCCGCTATCAAAAAACCAAAGAGAAGGTACGGAGCCATTTCTCCGAGAAGAGTCCAAATTTCTTTGAGGATACCGAGGAGAATGTTCATTTCTTGTTCTTATTTTTCTCTAAACATGTTTTGCAAATACCGCGGAAGTAACCATGCTGCTGCCTTATTAAATGACCATGAAAATATTTCTGCTTGAAAATTGGGCATTCGACTTCGAGATCATAAATTTTTCCACACTTTTCACAGAAAAAATGATGATGAGGTTTTTGTGCAAAATCATAGCGGACTTCTGAACCGGTAATATATAGAGGTGTAACAATACCTTTTTCCATAAAGAGTTTAAGAGAATTATATACGGTAGTTTTTGAAATAGTAGGTACTTTCTTCAATACTTCATCATAAATCATTGCTGCAGTTGGATGATTGTGGTTCTTATCTAAATACTGGAGAATACTCAACCGTTCGTATGTTGGCTTGATTTCAACATCTTCTAAAATTTTCTTTATATCTTGCATATTTGAACTCATTACAAATTTTGAATGAAAATATAAAAGGAACCGTTTCAGTGTCAAATAATAATGTGTTTTTATTTAAAAATTGTCTTTTTTGTCGTAAACCAGAATAAAAAATCAAGATGGGAAAAGGGCATGTTCCGCTCTTGCGAGAATTTTCTCATTTTTTGTTCAATTGAAAGATAGGTTTTCACCGGAAGGGAATTTGGAATATTGGTGATAACTTTGAACTCAATGAGTTTGCGCAAAATATGTCTATCCAGAATTGCCAGTTTTAAACCCAATCCGATATTTCGAAGAAAATGACTTGCTTCTTTGAAACCCATACCTATGATGTTTTCAAAGAGCCATTCCCGCATTTTTAACGGGTTATCAATTTTATTGAGTCGTTCCCTGATGCAGATCTTATTATTTTTGCTGAGGAATTCTTTATTTCTGAGAATATTCTTTGCTTTAGTATGATGAAATCTTGTATAACCGCGCAAGCATTCTGAAATTTTTATCGGATCATCACTATAAAGCAAATTCCGTTTTTCGAGTTGCTGCACAGCCATCCAGCAGCGTTCTGCATTGGATTGTGGGGTCAGCAGGCAGAATATGAGTTCTTTGAATAATATCTCATCTGCAGCAGTTTCACGTAAATTTATAAATTCAGAGAGTCTATGTTCAATTTGTGGTTTGATGCTCTGATAGGTTTCTAATAAATTCTGTATTTGAGATTTCATATTGCTACAACATAATATTCTAAAACTATTAGCAAAGTTTTTTAAAATGAAATGGAACACAGGTCAGCCAGTGGGCGGACACGTTCACACTGATTAAACTGACGAACACGGATTCAGAAAATAAAAAATGGAAATAGATGTAATAAAATTAATTCTTTATCTGTGAGAATCAGCCCGATCTTCGTGGGTCTGTGTGCTATTCTCCAATACCCTTCGCATGATTTCAATCACGTTATTCGTTTTTTATGTTGAAATACTGGATTCCCTCCTTCGAGGGAATGACAGTCTTTTTTTATATTATATAAACTTGAATTAGGTAGAAATTCTTTATTTAAGCTAAATCGTATTATATGTTTTGGAGTGGGAGAAACATAATTCTTAATGAGTTAATCTCTGCATTCTCTGTGGTGAATAATATATTATATGTTCTTTCTTATCGGGTTGGTATATCGCTGTAAAATAATACCGGCTATGATGAAGACAAGTCCGATAATGGTTGAAAAGAGAATTTTTTCTCCAACAACAATGCTCACCAAAAATAGGGAAAGGAATGGTGTTATATATATAAAATTACTAACTTGAGCAGTTGTTTTTGCATATTTGAGTGCGCTAAGCCACACAATAAAGGTTAAGCCCATTTCAAAAAATCCCACATACGCAGAGCCAAGAATACCTTTGATGTTTGGTAGAGAAAAGCCCACGAAAGTCGAACGGACAATGATAAGCCCGATGCTGAAAAACAATCCGAAACAGAAACTCACAAACAGTTTCACGACAACATCATGCTTATCCTTGAGACTGAATATCCAGAATAATGCCCATATCACAGCGCTACTCAGTGGAAGGAGGTCACCTTTTAAGTCCGAAAAGCTTAATTCAGCGATATTACCGCGAGTAGCAATTATGATCACACCAAAAAAGCTTATAATAATTGCTACAATGCTCAGAAGCTTTATTTTTTGTTTGAGTAAGGGAATGGAAAGAAGCACGAGCATCAGTGGCCAGGTGTAATTGAGCGTGATCGCTTCCTGTGCAGGCAAGATCGAATATGCCTTGAAAAGCACGATATAATAAAGGAATGGATTAAGAAAACCAAGAAGCGCTGCAAACAGAAAATCTTTGAATGAATACGTTCTAAGAAGATGCAGTTTTTTTCTGACAATTAGTACAAAGAAGATGATTAGTGTTGAGAAAAATGAAGCATACAGCAGCAGTTCGAGATAATCTACATGGCGGAGACCGATCTTGAAAGCAGAAGCAACTGTTGACCAGAGTATAACTGCAAGGATCGCAAAAGAATAAGCTTTTTTTTGAGTATCCATTCCTGCTAACTGCGCTCTTTTGTGATACCTCTAACCTCTTTTTCCTTGAGATAGCGCCATTCACCCTTCGGCATCTTCCCAATATTGATATCACCGATCTGTACGCGTTTGAGTTCGATCACAGAACTTCCAACAGCTTTGAGCATTCGCCGTATTTGCTGATTTCTCCCTTCATAGATCACCATGCGGAGTTTTGTAAGATTTTGAGCTTTGTTAAAACTTTTTATGAAGACTTTTGCAGGAAGTGTTTTCCCGTCTTCAAGCTGGACACCTTCGCGTAGTTCTCTTAGTTGGCGGAAAAAAATTCGCCCCTTAGCTTTCACAAGATAGGTTTTGGGAAGTTTCTTACCTGGATGTGTGATCTTTTGAGCAAAATCTCCATCGTTCGAGAGAAGTAATAATCCCTCAGAATTCTTATCAAGTCGACCAATCGGGAAGACATGCTCTTTAAACTTAGGGAGCAGATCAAACACAGTTTTGCGCTCAAAGGGATCCTCAGCCGTGACGAGATATCCAATGGGCTTATTTAGCATCAAATATATTTTGTTTGATGAAAACCGGAGCCTTTTATTTTTGTATTCCACAATATCATTTTGGGGGTTGATATCAGTGGCGAGGTCTCTAATAATTTTCCCATTTACCCGAATTTTACTCTCAAGCACGAGCTGTTCGCAGGAGCGCCTTGAGCCGAGTCCTGCCTGCGCAAGATATTTATTGATCCTCATTTCCTACCACTGCTCGATCGTATTTGAAAGGATCACATTACAAAGCTCATATATGATGGATTTCTGAGCATCTTCTTCGGAGAAAAGCTCGATTCCCTGTCCGTCTTCCTCTTCTGCTGCCGTGCCTGTACCATAAAGTGCGGAGAGACTCAAATTATTATTCTGCCAGATCACCTCATCACGCACCATATCCTTTGCCTCGACCTGAAAGACGATCGTAACCTTCCATTCAAGTGGATTTTCCTGCATATCATAAGCATTGACTATCCTTTTATAGGAGTGGGCAGTTCCCCGAATATCCATGTCGGCATCATCACCCTGCACGTCAAGGCGGTTATCTTCGATGAATGCATCAGTCAGATATTCTGAGACAAGTCCGGGTAGCTCGTATTGCTCGGTATCATTATCAAATTCTGCTATCATGACCGTCTTAAGATGCGGATTTGAGCGCGTGTAAAAAGAATAATGCACGCATCCAAGAACGCAGAGAAAAATTATTGAGATCAAGAAATATTTTTTTATCATATGAACCTTTTTGAATAAGAAAATGCTGCCGGCATTTTCTGTGTCAAATAAAAAGAAATTTAACCACTAATTAACACTAATTAACACGAAAAGAAATTAAGAAAATGAAAAATTAATTTTGACTATTGATCTGCTCAATCTTCGTGTATCTGCGTGCTATTAATTTGAAATTTGAAAATTTATAATAAAAAGTTTGACTACAATTTCGTCATTTGTACTTTATTTATTGGAGGATAATCAAATGGCAAAAGATGAAATTTTAACTCTGGGTGAAGCTGCAAAATATTTAAACATGTCACCGGAAACAATAGTGAACTTAGTTTCTTTGAAAAAACTCAAAGGGATCAAAGTCGGGAATCAGTGGCGCTTTATCAAAGAGGATATTGAATCGTGGAAAGGTACGCAGGATAAACCAAATGTGGAGAAAATCGCATTGGAAAATGTAGTCAGCCGATTTTTCTCGTTCATAAATTCGGATTTTATTCTCGGAGACCTGAATGCAAAACACCGCTTTGAAGTGCTCGCCACAATGTCACAATTTGCTAAGGAAAACAGTGTTTGCACCAATCAGAGCTGGCTCTTTGATATGCTCAGCAAACGGGAGCGTCTTATATCTACTGGTATAGGAAACGGCGTTGCATTTCTGCATCCACGAAGCGTTCACACTGATAAGATCAATTTTTCAGCAGTTCTGCTTGGCATTTCAAGAGATGGTCTTGATTTCCGCTCTATGGACAGGGCGCCGGTAAATCTGTTCTTCCTATTACTATTGAAGACCGAGCAGCAGCACCTTTTCGCACTTTCCTATTTAAGCCAGCTTTTCAGAGAAGACCATATTAAAGAAAAAATTGTACAAGCTCCTGACAATAAAACGATTCTCGATCTTCTCAAATTACAGGTTGGTTAAATTATATAATTGTGCTATCTCAGTTCGAGAAAACTGAAACAAAATTTATATATAACCACAGAGAGCACAGAGGACATTGAGTAAAAATAAAAATAGCTATATAAAACATTATTTAGGAAGTTATAAAAAATATTATTTGCGATATCCCTCCAGTTAAGAAATTAAAATGGAATGATAGAAATAAATAAAAACCTATTTCTTAAATCGATCGTTAAATAGATGAGTGAATTTATATTTTCTGTTTGCTCTGTGTCCTCTGTGGTAAGTTATTTATGAATAATTGTGAGATTCCGCAAGAGTATGTTGATAAAAAATGGTGGGCCCAAGAGGGATCGAACCTCTCACCGCCCGGTTATGAGCCGGGAGCTCTACCAACTGAGCTATGGGCCCTGATAAAATCGCAAGGTATTTGTCTTTCATGTAAAGGATAACCTGTCAAGTTTTACACGAAATCATGAAGCACTTTGAATTAGTATCCGATTATGCTCCCCGAGGCGACCAACCTCAGGCAATTGAGGAACTTACAAAAAACATAAAAAAGAACGTTCCTTTCCAAACTCTTCTCGGTGTAACCGGTTCAGGAAAGACATTTACGATCGCAAATGTTATCAAAAATGTAGAAAAACCAGTGCTCATTATTTCTCATAATAAAACACTTGCAGCTCAGCTATTTGGTGAGATGAAGCAGCTTTTCCCAAAGAATGCAGTCGAATATTTCGTGAGTTATTATGATTACTATCAGCCGGAAGCTTACCTGCCTGTGAGCGATACATATATTGAAAAAGATGCGGATATCAACGAGCAGATAGACAAACTTCGGTTGCGTGCCACAATGTCTTTGATGGAGCGCAGAGATGTCATCATTGTTGCGAGCGTATCGTGTATTTACGGGTTGGGTGTGCCCGAGCAATACAGGGAATCGCTTATCAACCTGAAAGTTGGACAGGAACTGGAAAGGGATGAGCTTCTTCGCAAATTGGTGAATATTTATTATGCGCGAAATGATTTTGAATTTCAACGGGGAACCTTTCGTGTGCGTGGTGATGTAGTTGAGATATATCCTGCATATTTGGAGAATTCTATCAGAGTTGAGTTTGATATCAATGAGATCACAAAATTATATCGCATCAACCCTCTAACCGGTGAAATTCTGGAAGAGCTTGACGAGTATGCAGTCTATCCTGCGCGGCATTTCATTACCTCACCAGAAAATCTTGAAAACGCACTTAGAAAAATCAAAAAAGAGGTGGACGATCGTGTGAAGTATTTCAAATATAAAAAAATGTGGATCGAGGCACAGCGAATCCAGCAGAGAACAAGTTTTGACCTCGAGATGATGCGTGAAGTTGGATATGTATCCGGCATTGAGAATTATTCGCGCCATCTTTCAGGAAGAAAACAAGGGGAACGTCCCGCCTGCCTGCTGGATTATTTTCCCGATGATTATCTCATGATCATCGATGAATCTCATGCTTCGATCCCGCAAGTTCATGCCATGTTTGGAGGAGACTTCTCACGAAAGAAATCGCTGGTTGATAATGGATTCCGCCTGCCTTCTGCTTATGATAATCGTCCTCTGAAATTTTATGAATTCGAAAATATGATGAACCAGGTCGTGTTCATGTCTGCCACGCCTGCTGCCTATGAGCTTGATAAATCACAAGGAGTGATCGTTGAACAGATTGTCCGACCAACAGGACTTATTGATCCGGAGATCGAACTGAAGAAAGCTAAATTTCAGGTCGATGACCTGCTGGAGCAAATACAGAAACATGCGGCAAAAGGACAGCGTGTGCTTGTGACAACACTGACTAAAAAAATGGCAGAAGATCTTACGAATTATGTATCACAAATCGGGGTGAGAGCAAAGTATCTGCATAGCGAAGTGCATACGCTGGACAGAATTGAGATCATCAGGGATTTGCGGTTAGGTGAGTTCGATGTACTTATTGGTGTGAACCTGCTGCGGGAAGGGCTCGATCTGCCCGAAGTTGCACTTGTTGCGATTCTTGATGCTGATAAAGCTGGCTTTCTCCGTTCTACTCGCTCGCTTATTCAAACTGCCGGACGTGCAGCACGGCATATTGACGGTAAAGTGATTTTCTATGCTGATAAAGTATCCGAAGCAATGAAGTATGCGATCAGTGAAACGAACCGCCGCAGAAAAATCCAGAAAGAATACAATAAAAAGCACAATATTACACCCGAATCAATAAGTAAAACAATTGAAAGCATCATGAAGTCCACCTCTGTTGCCGAGTTCAAGAAGGAGCAGAAAAAGGGTTTCGGAGCTGCAGAACAGAAAAAACTTGATTTCAAAAAGTATCTCACAATAAATAGCAAAGAAGACGCAATCGAACTGCTGACAAAAGAGATGAACCGCCTGGCAAGGGATTTGCGCTTCGAAGAAGCTGCCGAGATCCGCGACAGGATACTCGAGCTCAAAGAAATGTAATGAGGTTTGTATGGAAGAACGAATAAACGATCCCGAAATAGTGGATGACGATGTTACTTATGACACAACACTGCGTCCGAAAACGCTGAAGGATTTTGTCGGACAGGAAAAAATAAAGGAAATCCTTTCAATCACAATTGAAGCGTGCAAACAGCGCAATGAGCCCATTGACCACATACTTTTTTACGGTCCTCCTGGGCTGGGTAAAACCACGCTTTCCATTATTATTGCAAATGAGCTGAAGACAGAACTCAAAACCACATCCGGACCTGCGATAGAGAAACCGTCCGATCTGGCGGGTATTCTGACAAATCTCAGCGCAAAGGATGTATTTTTTATTGATGAGATACATCGCTTGAATCATGTGATCGAGGAATATCTCTATCCTGCGATCGAGGATTTCAATCTTGAGATCATCATTGACCAGGGACCGAGCGCGAGAACTCTGCGACTTAACCTAGAACCATTTACACTTGTGGGCTCGACCACGCGTGCCGGTTTGATAAGCTCTCCGCTTCGCAGCAGGTTCGGGCTTGTGCTTCGGCTGGACTATTATGACACAAAAGAGATTTTCAAGATAGTGCTGCGTTCTGCAAAATTGTTGAATGTAGAAATAACAAAAGATGGAGCGCAGGAAATTGCATGTCGTTCCCGCGGGACCCCGAGAATTGCAAACCGTCTTCTTCGACGTGTTCGTGATTACGCACAGATAAGAGGGGATGGAGTTATCACAAAAGAGATTGCTGATGCTGCCCTCAAAATGCTGGAAGTTGACGAACTTGGTTTGGATGAGATGGATAAGAAACTTATCCAGACGATCATCGAGTTTTACAAGGGCGGTCCGGTCGGCTTGAAAACCCTTTCAATGGCAATTGGTGAAGATGCGGGAACAATCGAAGAAATTTACGAGCCCTATCTTCTGCAAAAAGGATTTTTGAAAAGAACCCTTCGCGGAAGAGAAGTCACAGAAAAAGCATACAAGCATTTTGGCATAGAACAGACAGGAGAAAACTCAAAAAAACAAAGCGAACTATTTGAGAAGAGTTAAATTAGGAGTTTAGATGTTGAAAGAAGTGAAATGCCGAATTTGTTTGGTAAAAGGTATTGTTATTTTATCAGGATTACTGCTTATTGCAGTATGTGCTTTTGCTCAAGCTCCGGAATGGCAATTGGCAACCCAAGCCGGTGGAACGGGATATGATTATGGTAATGGAATCGCATTAGATTATGCAGAGAACAGTTATGTGACAGGATATTTTTTTGGGGCAGCCATCTTTGGTTCCTGTTCTCTTACCAGTAGTGGAGGTTCGGATATTTTTGTTGCAAAGATGGATGCAGATGGAACATGGCAATGGGCAGCCCAAGCTGGTGGAAATGATTATGATCATGGAGAAGCAATCACAATAGATGATGCAGGGAACTGTTACGTGACAGGGTATTTTGAAGGAACAGCGACCTTTGGTTCCTATTCTCTTACAAGCAGTGGCAGTTATGATATTTTTGTTGCAAAGATGGATGCAAGCGGAAATTGGTTATGGGTAAATCAAGCTGGTGGGGTTTCTAAGGATGAAGGATATGGAATCACAATAGATGATGCCGCAAATACTTATGTGACAGGATATTTTTACGGTACAGCAACCTTTGGTTTATATTCTCTTACCAGCAGTGGAAGTGCTGATATTTTTGTAGCAAAACTAAATCCCCCGGTTTCATCAGATCCGGAAATAAAATCCAGATGCGTTAAATCTTTCTCATTATCCCAATCCGATTAATACAAATGCAATCATACATTATTCTCTTAAACAAGAAGCACAGGTTTCTTTAGAAATCTACAATCTCAAAGGACAATTAGTAGAGAAATTACTCGATGGAAACATCCAAGCAGGAGATCATACGCTTGAATGGGATTGCCATAATGTACCATCCGGGGTATATTTCCTGAAAATGAAAGCAGGTAGTGAAGAGAGCATTAGGAAACTGATCTTGCTGAGATAAGGTTTTTTAATATTTTAAACCTTGCGAATTACTTGTCACAAGCTCTTCTCCCAGTTTTCTCCAGATAAATAATGATACACCAAAGCAGACTTATGACAAGATAATTCGTGTTTCCATCCCGACAGGATAAACCCGTCTCTACCCATTTTCCTCTATCTACTAAGCCCCAGTTTACCAAGGCGTAATGCAATGAAGACTGGCTTGGTAGACCATAAATATAAGGCAAAAAACCATGTCATTGTATATTGACTACAAATATAATAAAATTATAGATATAGTCATGCAAACAGAGATAGAAAGGAATAAGGGAAGGTGAGCAAGCTTATCATGTCATTGGTTTTACAGACCGCAGGGAATG
>Ga0268278_1000948_pt1 | contig 18083 bp, 19 predicted proteins | sample saktaG_3_FD_190135 | JGI IMG/M metagenome (GOLD analysis project Ga0268278, IMG submission 190135) | Saline water microbial communities from Sakinaw Lake, British Columbia, Canada - sak_2010_1_5_55m | ecosystem: Environmental > Aquatic > Non-marine Saline and Alkaline > Saline ... | reverse complement strand
GTCCCGTGTTCATCTCTTATCAATTTTTTAGTATCATGCAGCCAGATATATTTCCCCTCTTTTTTCCGGAAGCGATATTCAATTTCTAAATTTTCTGTTTTTGATATTGTTAACATCTTTTCTAAAACAAATTCTCTATCTTCCGGATGAATGTGATCAATCCAAAATTTTGGATCTTTGATAAAATTAAACGAAAGGTAACCGGTTATTATAAATACATTCTCACTTGAATAAGTGATACTATAATCACCGGAAGTTTCACAAGAATAGATCACAGTCGTTGAAGAATACAGAAGATGCTGCAAACGTTCATTAGCCATAAGTATTTTTGCTTCGGTTTGTTTAAGATCGGTAATATCCTTCGAAATAACAGTTATAGAAGCTACCGCGCCGGTTTCCGGATTCATGACCGGATTTAAAGTTCGCAGGAAATATCTTCCGTCTGTGGCGCTTTGATAATTAAAAGTGGATGGCTTTTTTGATTCAAAGACCTTGTGAATCCTCTTTGAAAACAATTTCGTTCCTTCAGGAGAATGAAATTCACCGTAATTGTGTCCAAAAACCTGGGGCCCGGATTTTCCAAACCTTGATAGAAGTTCCTTATTTGCGTAAATGTATTCAAGATCTCGATTAATAAGGTAAATAGGGTCGACGCTGGATTCTATTAAAGAGCGATGTTTTTCCTCGCTTCTCTGTAATGCCAACTCTGCCTGCTTGCGCCGCTTTTCCATCTCCATATCGTGAATAGCGAACGCTATATCGCCAGCCACCTCCTGCAAGAGTGCTCCCTCCTCATCGTTGACAGAAATACCGGGTGCAAGTAATACGGCAAGCAGTCCCAATAACCTGCCGTCAAGCTCAATCCGGATGATAGCAGCTTTTTTACTGACACATACATCTTTAAAAAAGCAATCACCGCAGGTTCCGAATTTATCAACGATGAGAATCTTTTCCTTCTGAGCGAGGGCTTTTTTGATGCAGTGCGGGTAATCGCCGCTTAACACATGTTTTATAAAGCGGGATACTCCTGTTTTAAAACCGGAACCTTTGACTACGGAGAAGGTTTTTTCATCTCCTGATATTCCTATCCAGACGGCACTGTAGCCCCGAGTCTCTATCAGTACATCGCACGCCTTCTGTAAGAGACGAGCTTTGTCCTTCTCCACTACAAGCAGCTGGTTGACATTCCGGATTGCTTTGAGGATGCTATTCAAATGCACAATACGGTTTTCTGCCTGCTTGCGCTTTGTGATATCAGTATGGACTGCGACCTGGACTCTTCCATATACAGGATGTTCAAACATCGAAATACTGGCGTCACACAAAAAGGGCGTACCCTCTTTCTTTACGTTGTAAACTTCCCCACGCCACACACCGGTTTTCTTCAAAGAGCGCTGGATGTCCTTTGCTATATCTTCAGGACTTTTCTCAGTGGGGGCATTTATTACAGAGACATGCTTCCCGCTAATTTCCCCGGGACCATACCCAAACATCTTCTCAAATGTGGGATTAGCATAGACAATTGTGCCGTCGCGCGCTAGAATAAGACAAACACCTTCAGCCATATTCGCGGTAATTGCCCTTTGAAGACTTAGCACCTCCTCCACCTCAGCCAGCCGAAGCTCAAGATCTTCGTATGTCGGTTTTCGCTCACTCATTACTTTATTTCTTCTTAAAGCGAGCCTCGAAGATACCGTTTTTATGAGAACGTGACAGGGCTTCAGGCTCTACCTGTGAAGGGAGCAGCAGCTCTTTATGGTATTTTCTATCTGAGCCTACTGCAGACAAGATGAGAATATCACCTTTTATTTCCAGCTCCACATCCTTCTCTTCAACACCGGGCATCTCCGCTAAAATCTGGATTTCATTTTCTTCTTCAAAGATATCTACAATGGGTTCACGGGCCTCTTCCACAACCGGACCTTTCGGAGTGGTTTTGACGTTCCCAAAGGGTTCGACCGTCGGTTTTCCGCCCAGTCCGACTTTTACCGAGAATCCATAGATTCCTTTAAGATCTTTCAGGGCCCCTTCTCCATGGAATTCTTTTGTTTTTTCTACAAATTCCTCGCCTTTTTCGGTCATTTGCCCGACGAGATCAATAAAATTCCCGATCCCTTTGAAAAGCTTTCCAAAACCCAAATCGATGTGGAGGGTTTCATCATCTTTTTTATTTTTCGCATCATTTACCATACTATTTCTCCTTTTTTAATTATTTTCAACTTCAGTATTTAACGTGAGTTCGATATAATCAATCACTGTTTCTCCGGATAGATAAAAACCGTTTGCCAGAGTCATCCCTACGGGAGAAACGGTTCCCTGAGTATGGATGTTTTGAGATAACCCCCGAATTCTCCAACGGGAGTCCCTGATGGGAAATTCGGGGGTTACTTTTTAAATCAGGGAAAAAGTAAACTGTTTTTCTCATGGAGATGCCTTTGGCAAATAGTTTCCATCAGTAATTTTCTGAGCATTTTCTTACATCGAACTTACGTTATTTATATAATCTCATCTCAACTATTTTCAGATGGGGAACTCTTTTCAAGATTTTCGATGCGTTCCAATAGTTTTTTATTTTGCTCTTCCAATTCATGGCTTTTGGTCGATAAATAGGGATCGGTCTCCCACCAGTTTATGCCTATTTCCCTGGCTTTATCAACGGAGCATATCAACAGTCTTATCTTGATTGTGAGGAGCTCAATATCGGCTAATTTAATCAGTATATCACCGGCGATGACAATTCCTTTGTCAAGTACTCTTTCCAGAATATCCGCCAGGTTGGATGCCTGAATTCCATGTGCGATTTGGTCTGTCATATCAACACCTCTGTAAATTTAGGGAAAGTAGGATTTTCTGATTTGCTAATCTCTCTTTTCAGTCTTTTCATGTATTCTAAATCTTCCTTAAGTTCACTCACGATTTGGATCAGTAGATAGACAGGTATTTTTCACGGTTCCAATCATTCTAAAAATGGAATCTCATACCCGTTAAATTCCTGAACATATTCATTTACATGTGTACCATTTCCGTCTGGTTTGCCTGAAATTTTACCCTCACTATTAAAATAAATTATCGCTGACTTCGGAGATAAATGAAATGCCATTAAAATACCGGATTCGGTTAATTCACCGGTAACATTCTCTATTTCTGTATTTATCATTCTGTCGATATATTTTCTGTAAGTTTTATTGTTTTCTATTAATAATAACTTAAAGGCATCTATCTGTGATTCCGGATTATTTAAAAATTGGGTTTCACTAACATTTATGCCAATGCTTTTTAATGTAGCTGGACAAAATTGAAATGCACCCAACATTCCATACTCATTAACAACATTAAATCTACCCGAAGATTCTCTTTGTATCACATGTTCGACAAATTCTTCAAATGGCATTAGTTCATATCCATTTATTTCGACAGTATTTTCAATTTCTTTTCCCTCTTCTTGCATCGTAACTGGCTTAATGAAACAATTAACAGTTAAATAAGTAGTAGTAATAACTATAAGTATTGATATAACTATTAAGGATATTGATTTTCGACGAAGTCTAAAAATCATGATATCTCACCTCTGAATACTTTCTTAAAATAACCTGACATAACATACAGAACCGATGATTTTTTGTACATGTCTAATTCGTCGTCAATTGCTTGTGGATAATGTCTTGGTAATTTTTTCACTCATATCTGTACTTCCTCTGTCAAATTTATTATAATCTTTGGCATCCCAATTCTGATAGTTCTCAAGAGCTACATCAGATTTCCTAAAGGGCCTAAATTTATATTCAGATCATCATCCTGAATTCCAAAGACAAGTTTAAGTTCTTCGACTTTTTTATCCAGTGCTAAAAACGTCAAGCCCAGTTTTTGCATATCGACATCAGTCATGGTTTTTCGCTTGATTCGACGCATAACCTCCCTTTCCATTAATCTTTTTATCAGCACAACAAGAGTCATTACCAGTTTGGCCAGACCCTGTTCGGTCTCTTTGGGATTCTCTGCTCTAATAAGAGTTGAGATGTTACTTTCCGCTTTTTCAATCTCTCTTTCCAGCTTTTGCATATACTCTGATTCTTCAGTAGTCGGTTTACGATACGGATCGGTACCAGGGCCACCGCTGAGTTCCTGGAGTTTGGAACTTGAGGTGGCAACGAGTCTTAAACCGATGTAAATGAGATCGACATCAGCCATCCTCACAGCCAGATCGCCAACTACGACAGCGCCCGTCTCAAGGACTTTATCCAGAGCATCGAGCAGGGTTACCTCTTTATTCTTTACGTAGTGATTCATATGCTTATAGCCTTGTGAAATTATAAGGAGGCCAGGGACCGCTGTATTCTAACCGAAAACCTTGAGACCCCATTTCTGCGCTCAACCGTTTAATTTCCGATTTGAAATTTTCAATTCTGCCTTCCTGGATCAGATAAAATGCGTTCAAAACCATAGGCTCTGATTTTCCGGTAAGCTCTTTTTCCAGAATTTTCCCTTTCAGACCGGTTTCCGATTGATGTTCAAGATCGAGAAATATGGCGTCCATATAGGTTCCAATTGCATTATTTACCTCAGAATCGACAAGATCTCTGATCTGCTTCTCGAAAAAGTAAGCCGCGCCCTTTGACATAGAGACCAGCTCTTTTGCTTTGGCTTTTATGACTTCGTTCCCATTTTTGACCTTATCCTCTAAGGCCTGGCTATCTGCTAAATAGATTTTGACGCCCCATTCCTGCTTTCCCTGCAGATCGGTCAAAGTTCTTTCAAATTTCGAATAGTTCTTTTCAATGGTTTGTTGAATACTTGCCCGACTGGTAAAAATAGTGCCAAAGCACATTGGAATGACTGCTATGATTTTACCATCGCACTGCATAGCTGCTTCAATTACCGCTTCATGAATAAGCGCTTTTTCTTTTATCCAATTCAAATCATTCTGGGCTTTCTGCTGGATTTCTTCAGAATCATATTCCCTAACCGACACCTCGCTGACCACAGCTTCCAAATTTTGATACGGGAGTGTAAAGACAGTCCCCCCATCTATTCCTTTTGTGAGTAATTTTGAATCGGTTTTCCCTCTGATACAATACAGATAAATGGCACTTTTTTCTTTCACTCAGCTTCCTCCGAATTATCCGATTTTGACAACCTGTCCAATAGTTCCGTTTCCTTTTTTTGATATTCCTCTTCGGATATTTCGCCCGATTCGACCTTCATGGAAATATCCAGCATCTCTCTTTTGATTGCATCGGGACTATAGTATTCCTGATCAACGGCTTCGCTGACTTTTTGGGCGATCCAGACCACAAACTTTAACACAGTAATACGCCTCTCTCCCTAAAATTTCAAATGAATATCCACAAAACTCGCCGGTGGAGTTGGGCCGGTATATTTAAATTGAACTTTCCCTATCCGTTTCTCGGCGGCTTCATTTACCAGCTGGTCTAGTTGGGATTCCATCTGATTATTTACCAGCACGGCTAAATTTAAAAACATCAGCTCGCCAAAGATTTTCCCCTTCGTCTGTTGCAAGGCTACAGAGGATATCTCAGTAGTTATGGCTTCTGCTTCTTTTTCACTTTCGGCGATAAGCGCGCGTTCGACCATCTGGCCCAGTTCGATGCTTTTATAGTGTCCGGCTTGTCCCTTTAATTTTTGGACGGAGTCCCGGAAAGATCGGATATTCGGATAGTTGTTAATGATATGCTCGTAGATATACTTTTTCACCCAGAAAGCCTTTATGTTTAGCTCCCGTTTTCCCTGGAAATATTGCAGCTTTGATCGAATAATTGACGAACTTTTATTCAGACCATCATATAAAACGCCCTTAGTTTGAGCCACAATTCCGAATCGCATCGGTAGAATAGTATATTGTTCCATGAGGGATTCTAAAAGCTTTTGATGGGCCATCAGATTATCCCGCGTGGGTTGGATGGCTTTCCCATTAACCGCGCTATAAAGCACACCTATCCCGTGATAAGGAAGGTTATGAACTGAATCATTCCCCCCGACGGCTTTGGTTGTTATTTCAAGCGGTTGATTACAATCTATAAATCCATAGAGATAATAACCTGTGCTCGTGGCCAAAATTTCACCTCATTTTATGCTCGGTTGCCGGCTTTCAAATGTTCCTGCCAAAAAGTAAATACAACTAACCCGCCTGACCGAATCAGTCGGGCAGGTAAAACTTCCACCCGTACCTCGTTCATCTCAAAGAGACCTCTATGAGGGAATGACAGCCCTGATCGTGTCATTCTGAGGAAGCCTGCGACCGAAGAATCTCCAAAGACCGGAGAGATTTCTTTACCGGATGTTCGTAAGGTTGGGAGATTCTTCACTCGTACCTCGTTCAGAATAACAGTTTTGATACTTTTTATCTCAAAGAGATCCCTTTGGGACGAAACTATCAACTTTAAATCTCAACAATTGATCAACTCGAGTAAAACTGCTACTGGTTGAACACGAAAAATTTGTAACAGCCTCTTCCATTTTTCAATATCCCAGTTTCATTGTTTTTAAGCTGTGGCGTCCTTTCAAATGGTCGTCAGAAATGTCCTTGACGGTGCTTACTTTCCGGTCCAAAGGTTGTTGTACATCTTTTATCTTCTGAATCTGCCTTTCGATCACATCAAGCCTGGCATGGTTCTTTTCAAGTTTGCAGCTGAGCATTTCGTTCTCTGTGACCAGTACTTCCTTTTGCTTCTCAAGTTTGAATAAATCAAAATACTTTGATGATCGAAGACTCTTAGATCGAAGACTCTTAGGAAGCGAATCTAAGCTGGCATTGCTCGTTTTAACCGATTTGACTTCACGACTCTTAGGCATTTTGTACCTCTTTGTTTGCTAACATGTTTTGCTTTGGTCGGGATTTAGTCTGTGAACAGTACTTATCGATAAAACCTTCCACCAAATTTCTGATCCGGTTGTCCCCTCTTTTGGGCCCGTACCGCATCGTTTGCGAGGTAAAAATATCCATACAAATCTGCCGGAATAAAGGATTGGATGCATCCGGATGGATTTTCTGGAGACCGGTTGTTTTAGCGATCATAATACTTGTCCTGACGGTGGGTGCGAACTCACATATATCACTGTTACGCAGCGATCGGGCAATAGACACAATTTTTTTAGCATCTTTTTTAGAAAGCCCGGTGCTTGAGGCTGTTATGCAAATTTCTGTTTCCTCATCAAAGTCACCGAGATCAAGTGTAATCATGCGATCTCTCAGGGCGTCCTGGGTTTCATGGGTGCCGGCATACTCTTCCGGATTACTCGTGAAGATAGCTCTAAAATTCGGATGAACTCTCAGATAATGATTGCCGCCGCGCGCCGCAGGGAGATCCAAAATATTCTCCTCTAAAATAGAAAGGAGGATATTATTGGCTTCAGGTCTCGACCGGGTAAATTCGTCATAAATAAGTGTAAATCCATGTTTAGCCGCAACAGTAAGACGGTTATCAACCCAACGTTTCATCATATCTTCTTCAGTTTTAAGAACCGAATGAATAAAATTATCCACTACCTTTCGCACCTTATATCCATATTCACCACCGACCAGATCAGCGGTAGTAAATTCTTCATCACCGTGAATCAGCACCACCGGACGACCGATCTTATTCGCCAGATGCATTGCCAAAGTGGTTTTTCCGGTCCCGGCTCTTCCCCTGAAATGCACCGGAAATCCCGATTCAATGTATTTTAATGCTCTTTCGGAAACGTCCTGGATAAACCTGGTTTCCACAAAGCCCGCTTTAGGGGAAGGCGCTATGATCGTTGTTGTAATTTCATCCATGTTAGAACTCCTGTTTAAAAATTTCCTGCATTAACCGAATTCACGTCAGTGTTTGATTTCGATTCGGTTTCTTGGCGGGTTGTCTTTCTGTCACGATTCATCCGGCAGCTGCCGGACCGGTTTAAACGATACAACACCCAGACCGCGACAGCTTATGCAGGGCAGTTTACTTTCAAACTCAGTGCCGGTTCCGCGGCATTGCGGACAAATGACATATTCTTCCGGAATAGTGACGGACCCTTTACCACTGCAGACAGTACAGGTCAAGCGGGTATTCGGATACACCCCGGTCCCCCCGCAAAATACACATTTTCTGGAAGGTTTCTTTACTTCAACGATACCGCTCCCGGCGCACACCTGGCAGGTGGATAGCGTTGAAAGAAGCTCGAAAGGATCTTTACCTTTTCCCCTGCAAAAGCCACAGGTTTGTTGTGTTTTTCGCTCCAAGCTTACTCCTTCTCTTCATAATGCAGGGCAGTTGCTTCCTTTAATCCTCTGCGCTCAAATGAAGTAACATTGCATTTGCTGTCCAGACGAACTTCCCATAGTCCCGTGATTGGAGAGCGGGCATATTTACGCATTTCTTCATCTGCAACCACCATTTCCATAAGCGCCAGCCACTCTTCACCATCTTTTTTGACACTTATCACCCCGCACGGTTTGGCGAAGGTCTGCGTGGCAAAAGATTCCACCGCTTTAATGATAGACTCAATACCCATAATTATTTACCTTATTGATATGTGAAATTTTATACTATGTGATAAATTCCATCTTTATCTTTGCTTAGCTTTCCATCGTTAATCAACTCAGTCATAATGGGAATAAGCCCCTGCCAGGCTTTTCCGAGTTCGCTGCCAATTTCGGAAAGTTTTAAAGCATTCTTTTTGACGGCTTTTAAAATCATTGCTTCGGTTTCTTCCAATTCGCGCTGTTTCCGTTCTGCTGCTTCCTGTTCCAGCCTCTTTTTTTCGGCTTCCGCACGCTCTTTTTCGATTCTTCTGCGTTCCGCTTCTTCTTGTTCCAGTTGCTTTCTTTCGGCTTCCGCACACTCTTTTTCGATTCTTCTCTTTTCAGCCTCTTCCATTTCCTTAGCCTTTTCTATACCTATAGAACGAAGGGTATGCATTCTCATAACTAACTCGCTCCAGGCTTTGGACATTTCAGATATGTCTTCTTTGATAGTATTCATCATCTCCGTGAATTGACTTTTCCTGTCATTTTCACTTCCGGTTAAAAAATTATTGAGGTCCTTAGCCATTGCCTGGTGAGACTTTGTTATATCCTTCATAAATTCAGCAACTTCAGCCTTCCTTGAAAAATTATCCGACGAGAGCATTTCTTTTAAAGCAGATGCCATTTGAGAATGAGCTTCACTGAAATTTTTCAGCATATCTGTAGTCTCTTTTACTAATTGATTGGTAAAATCATTCAAAGATTTCTTCTGGTCAGATGCCATCTGTTTTCTAACTTTAGCAAAATTGGTGAGCAGATTTTCAATATCTTCAGTAACTTGATTGACAAATTGTCTTAAACTTTCCTTTAGTGCTTTGGCTTCAGATAATCTGATATCCTCGTGATTTGAAAGCATCTGAAGTGTCTCTTTCCTGAGTTGTTGATTTTGGTGATGTTTATCCGAAATAAACTCTCCCACTGTAGTTTGAAGATTCTTGAAATCCATCTGGAGTTTATTGCGAAGTGATTTGGACATTTCAGTATGTTCTTTGCTGAACTTGCCCAGCATCTCTGCAGTATCACTAACCAATCCTTTCACAAAGTTTATCCTGGTTTCATAGGAACCCATGATATTTTTTGTGATGTTTTCCATGTCATTCGCTAACATAACAATTCTCCTCAATTAATGTTAATTGGTTGTTGTTGATGATTATGATCTCCGAGATAAAGGTCCTGAACGACACATTTTACCTCAAGTGTACTTATATTTCGGCCTTTTTTTAAAAGTTCATCGATCGTTTCGGTAAATTTTTTCTGCTCATTTTGAAATCTTTCCAGAATCTTTCTTACCTCTGTTTCTTTCTTCTCCTGCTCTTTTTTAATTTGCTCAAAGCTTAAATGAAACCGGTTCAGACGCTCTTGGTCCGTGTTCTGTCGCTTTTGGTTATCGCTATTAAATTGGGCGCGCAGTTCTTCGGCCATTCGTTTGTGGCCTTCTATAAAATTTCCAAGCATTGACTTTACTTCCGCCTCCCGCTCTTTATGCTGCAAGCGAATCATAGACATAATCCGGTCAAAATCCTTTTTTCTGAGAAATTCCGAATGAGCCAGATTGCTGCGAAGCTCTTCTAACATTACTTTGCGCTGCTCTCTGAAATTCTCCATCAGATCATGCGTGCCTTCAATAATCTCACTGACCGATTTTATTCTCTTTTCATAGGAATCTATAATTTCCAGGATAATTTTTCGCATTTTGGTTTAATCTCCGCGACGGTTGGAAGGGTGACCGTTTTGGCAGGATGCACTTTTGTAAAGGATACCCTGGCAAAATGGTTCCCGGATTCAGCTACTACGCCGGCGCTGCAGCAGATGCAGTTAGTCCGACCGCTTCGGCATACTTCAGGTATGTTTCAACCGAAGCGATAACGATACGCGCTTCAATAGCTAAAAGCTCGATACCGACAAGCGATACGCGGGCCCAGATGTCGATCACGATACCCTTGTCAAGGATCCGATCGATTACTTCAGCAAGGCTACTGGAAGCATTGGTTTTTTCGACTGCCATTTTTCTCACCTCCTTTCATAAATTGCTGTCTTCTATACAGCAATAAACATACCATTCTTATAATTGTGCTATTCAGGGGTATCTTCTCTGGTTACACCAAACACCTTTGACTGTCCTCATCGTGAGACAGTTATGTGGATTTATATACTATTACAAGAGACTTAACAGAAAAGATATTATTGTATACAGGCTATAAATACTATGGTTATTTTTCCATAGTATGGCATTTTTTCCATACTATGATTTATACTTTGACCGAAAAACTATGAAATATCAACAATGCTGAGATCGGTAAATTTTAATCCTACGTATTCTCTTTAAAAATCTTTTTTACAATTCTTGATACATCATCAAACTCAAACGGTTTACACAGAAAATCATAGAATAATCCGGACTCAAACCCTTCCTGAATTTCCTTATCTTCTCGATCATAGTAACCTGTAAATATAACAATTTGAGTATTGGGACAATTTTTTTTAATAATTTCAGATGTTTTAAATCCATCCATTCCAGGAAGTTTAGAGTCCAAAATAATAATAGGATAATCGTTCTTTTTAGTCATTTCTATAGCTTTCTCGCCAGTCCTCACAGTAACCACATCAAATTCTTCATGTTTAAATCCTGTCTCAAAAACCCAGCATATATCGTCTTCATCATCTACTACCAGAACTGTTATCCTTTGTTTAGAAAAAGCCATTTTTGTTCCCTTCATTTAAACTATGGTTTTGAATAATATAAAATTTAGTGTAATTGTGACATTCAATTTCATATATATGTAATCCTTATGATGTTTAATTTTTTATACTTTATCTCCAAATATTTACTTATCACTTGACTTTCTATAAACCGGGAGCTTTATTGAAAAAGTAGATCCCTTTCCCGGTTCGCTTTCCACTTCTATATTTCCTCCATGTTGCTTGATGATTCCATACGAAATGGATAGTCCCAGACCAGTTCCTTTTCCTACCGGTTGCGTTGTAAAAAATGGATCAAAGATTATTGATAAATTTTTCTCAGGAATACCGATTCCATTATCTGTAAAATTTATACTTATAACTTGATCAATACATTGTGTTTGAATTCGGAGTAGTCCTTGTTCCTTAATTGCATTACAGGTATTCAGAATCAGGTTCATAAAAACCTGCTGAAGTTGATTCCTATTACCATGAACCTTAGGCAAATTAAAACCGTAATTTGTCTCAAGCTTAACATGCTGAATGGACAGTTGATTTTTCATTAAGCTAAGGGCATTATCAATAACCTGGTGGATATCCAGTAACTCGAAGGCAAACTCAGATTGGCGTGCAAATTTTAAGAGGTTATTCACAATTTCAGTTGCTCGTTTTGTAGCATTTCTAATCTTTTCGATAGCGGAACCTCTAACTTTCTTATCATTTGCCTGTGTATTTAGAATCTGGGCGCACGAATCGATAATAGCCAGAGGATTTCGAATCTCATGTGCGACACCTCCTGCCATTATTCCCAGGGAAGCCATTTTTGCAGACTGAGTTAACTTTGTCTCTAGTTCCTTTCGTTCTGTAAGATCTCTACCAATGATGACAATCCCAATCACTTTTTCCTGTTCGTCTTTCATGGCAGAAAAACTCCATGATATATCAACAATCTCTCCATCTTTATTCAGAATTGAGCTCTCCCAGTCGCTCACCTTTTTTTCTTTCAATAATTTTTTAGTAATCGAAAAGAAAATCTTTTTACTTTCTGTAGAAAACATGCTGGATAAAGGTTGTCCTTTAATATTAATAGATTTAACACCTGTAATTTTTTCGATTGTGTTATTCCAGGTAAGTATAATCCCACTTTGATCTGTAGATATAATTATATCATTGGCGCTTTCTACAACTTTCGCAAGATGTTCTTCCATCCGTTTTATCTTTTCGCCAAGGCGTTTTTGTTCAGTGACATCATCCATTAGCAAAATCACATTTTCCACCCCTGATAAGGAATTCATCAAGGGTGCCAGGCGATAGTAGTATATTCGTTTGGGCAGCCCCGGAGCCCTGTATTCCATTTCTCCACTTATAAAAGGTTCTTTTTGATTAAAAACCTCCATTATTTTTTCAGGGATTTTAGTATAATTTAGAAGTACATTTGGGAAAATTACGTTGATATTTTTTCCAATAGTTTCTGATTCACTACGTCTTGATTTTGCATAAAAATTGCGATTTGCTGAAAGAACCTTCAAATATCGGTCCACAATGAGAATAGAGGAAGGAATACTTGACATAATGCAATTGTATAATTTTTCATATGTCATTTCTTCTTTTCTTTTATCAGTCATAAATATCCTCTTTATTTAGTTCAATTTTCACTGCGGTGATATAGTAGTCTTTTCTGTTTGATCATGTAATGAATTATTCAGGTTAAAAATATCCATATCATTAAGTAAATTGTCAAATATTATGCCAAAAGATGGATTATTCATTCAATAGAGTAAACTATTCAGCCACCTCCGATGGGAGTCCCTTGCGGGAAAAGGCAGCTCCATAAGAATCCCTGCGGGATAAGACACCAAGATTATTATTTATTTTTAGATAGCTCAAAATTTGTGCATCGCAGACTTTTTCTATTCTCCATTTGGTTCTTCAATACTGCTACCCATCTCCTTCACTTTGTTATACAATGTTTTATAGTCCATTTTCAATAATCCGGCAGCTTTCAGCTTGTTTCCCTTTGTATAGCAGAGTACTTTTTCTATAATTTGCTTCTCAAATTTTCTTTGATAGTTTTTCTTTAAATCTTTCCATGAAATTCCCTGGAGAACCAAGTGATCTATTTCATCAATTGACATGTGACTTAATTCTAATTTTTTTAATTCATCAGGAAAGTCGTCAGGTACAATGATTTCATCTGCAACTAAAACAGACCTGCGAACTACATTTTTAAGCTCTCTCACATTCCCGGGCCAGTCATAAAGAAGAAGAAGCTTCCGGGCTTCTTCAGAAAAACCTTCCAATTTCTTACTAAGTTCTTCAGATGCTTCTTTTAGAAACATGTTCGCCAGGTATAAAATATCATCTTTTCTTTCCCGTAGCGGAGGAACATCAATCCTGAATTCATTGATTCTATAGAAAAGATCCCTCCGGAATGTTCCTTTTTCTACCAATTTAAGAATGTCCTCATTGGACGCACACACTATCCTCACATCCACCAGTATAAGTTCCGTACTGCCAAGATGGGTAATTTTTTTGTTCTGAATAGCCCGAAGCATCTTCATCTGAATGGAGTTGGAAAGGTTAGAAATTTCATCCAGAAACAAAGTACCTTTATTTGCAGCTTCAAAATAACCCTTTTTTCTCTTATAAGCTCCTGTAAAAGCTCCTCTTTCATACCCGAATAATTCACTTTCAATAAGAGTTTCCGGGATTGCTCCGCAGTCCACTTCCACCAATTGCCCCATTCTCCGGGTGCTGTATCTATGAATCGCTTCTGCAACCAGCTCTTTTCCGGTTCCACTTTCACCCAGGATCAATACCGAAAAATCGCATGAGGCAACTTTCTTGACTTTATCTACCAACTCATCAACTTTAGTGCTTTTACCCATTCTCATAGAAAGATTGGTCCTGTCTTCCAGGGCGTTTCGGAGATATTTAACTTCATCATCTAAAGCTTTCTTTTCCAGCGCCCGTTCAATAATAAGCAGCAGTTCACTATTATCGAATGGTTTTATCAAGTAATCATACGCGCCCAGTTTCATTGCCCGGACAGCATTTTTTATATCAGTAAACGCAGTAATAATGATGACCGGCGTTGACGGATTTAGCTCTCTCACTTTTTCCAGTACCTGAATTCCATCCATTTCAGGCATTCTGATATCGAGTAAAATAATGTCTGGGTCGTTTTCTATTACTTTTTGCACGGCTTTTTTTCCGTCATCCGCGCTTATTACGCGATAGCCCTCTTTCTTAAGTACATTCGTAAGTATCCAGCGCATATCTGCTTCATCGTCAACAACCAATATTTTCTTTAGATTTTTATTAGCCATACTAAACCGCCGGTAAAGTTAACGTTACTTTGGTGCCCTTATTGCCTTCGCTATCGATCGATATCGAGCCTTTATGGTCACTCATAATTTTATGGCAAATAGATAGTCCTAATCCAGTTCCTTTCTTTTTGGTTGAGAAGAACGGATCAAAAACCTTTTTTATATTTTCGTTGGATATGCCATACCCATTATCTTCGATAATAATTATTAAATATTTCGTAAACGAATCATAATCGGTCGTAATAAGAATCTTTCCACAATCTTTCATTGCCTGAATAGAGTTGAAAAGTATATTAATTAAAACTTCCATAATAAGCCCTTCATCATACAAGGCTATAATTTTTCCACAATAAAATTGTTTTTGCACCTCAATTTTTTTCTGAAGAAAATCAGGTTCCACCAATCTGTTAGCCTCATCGATAGTATCATGTATTATATGCCGTTCTAATTTCAACTCCTTGGGTCTTGCAAAATTTAATAATTCAAAAATCATGCCGTCAGCAGCATCTGCACTTCGTCGAACCACTTCAAGAGCCTTTTTAAACTCGCTGTGAGCAGGAAAATTTTCGATACAGAACTGGATGGTGGATTTAATGACCGCTAAAGGGTTTCGTATCTTATGCGCAACTCCAGAAGCCAATTGTCCAATAGACGCCATTTTTTCTGCCTGAAATAAATTCTCTTCCATCTTCTTCAAATCGGTGATTTCTCTCATCAGCACGAGAATACCAATAATTTTTCCATCTATATCCTTCAGCGAAGAAACTTTCAAGAAAAAGATATGTTGCTTTCTATCTTTGTCCAGATACCTGAAATCATTTTCTTCAAATAACCCGCCGGTTTCCAATACTTTTCTGAGTCTTTTAGCTAAATCCGAAGCTTGCCATAAAGAAAGATCAAATATGCTGAGGCCTTCTATTGTTTCATCGGATAGCAACTCCATTCCGACAGGATTTGACATAACAATTTTTCCCTTACTATCGGTAGATAATATTCCAATGGGAACATTAATAAAGAGATGTTCCAGATACTTTAGTGTCTTAATATTCTCATGCTGAATCTTTTTGATCTCGGTGATATCGCGAACATTACATTGGACGATACTTATCCCATCCACCGTGTATATACTGTTTACAAACTCCATGAATATTTTTCCTATGCATGGAATAAAGCAGCTGGTAGCAAATCGAGAAAATCCCTCACGCATAATACTCTCGAATCCCTCCTTCATCCCAGGCATAGTGCTAAAAGGAATTACCTCCACTACCTTCTTACCTTTCAAATCCACAAAACTAAGTTTGAAGAAATCTAGCAAGTAGGGATTCACATCGATGATTTCTCCGGTCTTCGCATTGGCAAGCAAAACCCCGTCCTGTGCCGTCTCAAACAAGCGCCGATACTTTTCTTCACTTAATCGCAGATTATTCTCCAACCGTCTAAGATCGGTGATATCTTTTGAAATTATAGTTATAGAAATTGTTTTTCCTGTTTCCGGGTCTAGAACCGGGCTTAATGTTCGTATGAATACCCGGCCATCCCTATGGCTTTTATGCTCATAACTGACCGACTTGCCAGATTTAAAGACCTTTTCTATCATTGCAGAAAATTCTTTTGTTCCATCGGGAGAGTGAAATCGGGAATAATCCTGACCAACGACCTCATCCTGTGAATTTCCAAGCCTTGATAGAAATTTCCTATTAGCAAAAAGATACTTCATATCTCTGTCTATGAGATATATAGGATCATCGCTGGATTCTACCAGAGACCGATAATGCTCCTCACTCTCACGAAGGTTCTCTTCTGCCCACCTGCGCTTGGTGATGTCGCTAGATGCGCATGTTATCCCGACAACAGCGCCGCTCGAATCCATCAAGGGTTCAACAGTTAAATCATAATAGAACGTTTCCCCATTAATTGTGGTTTGCACTTCTTCTCTGGTTCCGATACCGCTTTTTAGTACATTGTGTTTTATCTCAATCAGGCGTTCAGCATCATCGGTTGGTAACAGTTCTTTGTCGGTTTTACCTATTGTTTCCTCGGCTTTAAAACCTGGATGCGGATTATAAATCCAAGTATAGCGCAAGTCTTTATCCTGATTCCAAACCACAATAGGCGAATTTTTCAGCGCTACCTTAAATCTTTCCTCGTTTTCCCGCAGCGCTTCTTCCGCCTGCTTGCGTTCTGTGATATCCCGAAACACTAAAACAAAACCTGTAGCGATTCCTTTATCATCTCTGATTGGTGTTGTTTTGAACTCAATATGTGTTTCCGTTTTTTCTTTGCTTGTAAGTATAGAATCACTTGACAGGCTAACAATATCTCCATCTATATTAGACTTCACTGAAGCGTCTACTTCAAAACCAAGTGTTTTTTTATCTTTAATATTGAATACTTCTGTCAAATCTCTATTCAGGGCAGCTTCTTGTTTCCACCCTGTAAGTGATTCAGCAACAGGATTCATGAACGTTATTAATCCCTCTTTATTAACTGTTATTACAGCATCACCGATTGACCTGAGCGTTGTAGAAACCTCTCTTTTTATCTTATTTTCTAACTCATGTTTATAAAGAGTCATCTCAATAGTGGCGTGTAATTCTTCTACTTTAAACGGTTTGAGTATATATCCATACGGTTCTGCTACCTTTGCACGTTGGAGCTTGTCTTCATCTGCATAAGCAGTTAGATAAACTACGGGAACTTTAAAACGATCATGTATCTGTTCTGCCGCATTTATGCCATCAATATCTCCTTTTAATACAATATCCATAAGTACTAAATCCGGACGCATTCTGCCCACTATTTTAATAGCTTCCTCCCCGGTAGAGACGATTGAAATAACAGCATATCCTAACCTTTCTAAAATGTATTTTGTGACTTCCCCAACTTCGGATTCATCTTCAACAATTAAAATTTTAATCTTTTTCACGGTATAAGCCTTTTTTGCCAATCCTGGATTCAAGTGTTAAGTGCAACAATTGACACCTCCGAAAAATACCTGATTAGGCGTTTTAAATCCAAGACATTTTCTTGGTGTAATACTTCATATCTGAGGGGATACATTATTAATCCAAAGAGCCACAGGATGATTAGAACGGCAGCAATGGTCCATAGCATGGTAAGTATCCTTTCTCATTTAATATTTTGGAAATTCTGTATCTATAAATTGAAAGAGTCATTTTATTTATTATCCTTGTTTTCATATGAAAATCAGGTCCGCAAAACCAAAGCGATTCTCTTAAGTTTCGTCAATGAACCACTGTTCAGAAAAACCACATTTCCGCCCATTTTTAGTACCTTTTCAATGATAAGATCCACCACATCATCAATCACTTGTAATAGATTCACACGTGTTGAAAATACCAGTGAATGTCCAATTTCGTGTATACTGCCCTTAAGGTGATAATCTTCTTCAACATATAACGTGGAACCTGGCTCTGTTTCCACAGATTGCCCTACAGCCTCAATTCCGGAAATAATTTTCTTTTCACTAGCCGCTGCTGTCAGATCAAGCATGGCATTTTTATTACTGCCAGCGATAGCTTCCTTAACGAGGGACCATACAATCTTGC
>Ga0268278_1000940_pt1 | contig 18162 bp, 17 predicted proteins | sample saktaG_3_FD_190135 | JGI IMG/M metagenome (GOLD analysis project Ga0268278, IMG submission 190135) | Saline water microbial communities from Sakinaw Lake, British Columbia, Canada - sak_2010_1_5_55m | ecosystem: Environmental > Aquatic > Non-marine Saline and Alkaline > Saline ... | reverse complement strand
CGCGGCAGCACCGAGCCCGAATTGCAGGGCATCGACCAGAAGGGAGATTACAAGTTCAGCTGGAAGACCGCCCTGGGCCTTTTCAAGAAAAAGTCGCTGCTCTTCCTCTTCCTCAACTGCTTCACCGGCGTTTTCCCCTGGCAGGTGCTGACCTTCTGGTTCTTCCGCTACCTTGAGACCGGGCGCGGCTACGATTCCACCACGGTGCTGATAACCATGGTGGTGGCCGTGCTGATGCTGGCCGCGGGCTATCCCATCGGCGGCATACTGGGGGACTATTTCTTCAAGCGTAACCAGCGTGGCCGCCTGCTGGTCAGCGCGGCAGGCATCCTCATCGCCCTGGTGCTGCTGGTATTTGCCATCATGGTGCCCTACAACCAGATTTACCTGTTCGGCTTCCTGCTGGCCTTCACCTGTATCTTCATGCCCTTTGCCTCGCCCAACGTGGTGACAACGATTTATGACATGACACTGCCCGAGGTGCGCAGCACCGCTAACGCCCTGCAGAACTTCTTCGAGCAGATCGGCTCATCCATTGCGCCGCTGATGGCCGGCATCATAGCCGACACTTCATCCCTGCAGGATGCTATCCTGATCATCTGCGTGGCCGCCTGGACGTTGTGCTTCATCTTTATCTCCATCGCTGCCTACCTCGTCCCCAAGGACCTCACGGACCTGCGCAACCAGCTAAAGGAGAGAGCTGAGATAGAAAGGGCGCGGGCGTAAGTAGCAGGGTAACTAAATGAAGAAGGATATAAGTTTCGCCGTGGCCCTCTCGGCCCTGGGCAACCCCGGGGACCGTTTCATGCCGGGCTACAAGGAGGACCGTTCCGCCGCGGAGATGTTTGCGCTGGCCGCCGCGGCCGGCGTAACCGGCCTGGAGTTCGTCCACGGAAGGGACATCACGGATGAAAACGCCGGCGAGATAAAAGGCTACATGGATAAATACGGGCTTAAATGCTGCGACGTCCTGCCCAACCTGTTCAGCCGGAAGGAGTTTATCAAAGGGTCGATATCCAGCCGGGACCCGGCGGTAGTGGAGGAAGCCGGTCGCGAGATCCGCCGTGCTGTCGATATCACCAGGAGGCTGGGAGGCAGCCTGGTCAATATCTGGCCGGGACAGGACGGCTATGACTACCCCTTCGAGGCTGACTACCTGAAGGCCTGGGGATCGATGATCGAGGTATTGCAGGACGCGGCCGACTACGATCCCTCGGTCAGGCTGGGGCTGGAGTATAAATTCAAGGAGCCGCGCGTTCACAACTACGTCTCCACGGTGGCCAAATCGCTGCTGCTCTGCCAGGCCATTAGCAGGCCCAACGTGGGACTTATACTGGATATCGGGCACGCCATACTGGCCTACGAAAATGCCGCAGAGTCGCTGGCGCTGGCCAGCATGTTCGGGGACCGGCTGTTCCTGCTGCACATCAACGACACGCGCCCCGATTGGGACTGGGACCTCAACGTGGGTTCGGTGCATTTCCTGGATACCCTTGAGTGGCTCTACTGGGCCGACAAAATGGGTTATGACGGTTACTACACGCTGGATATCTGGCCGGCCCGCATGGACACGGTGGAGGCCATACGCGAGAGCATCGAGTGGATACGGGCGATGCGCCGTGCGCTGGACCGCATCGGTGGGTCGACTATTGAAAATATGATGCGGGAAGGCAACCCGGCTAAAACTATGAAGATTATACGGGAAGCCGTCTTCCGTTGAGCCGGACGCCGTTCGCGGGCAAGTCATGAGGACTGCTATTGACTGTGCTGCTGTCGACCTGGGCGCCTCGGGAGGCAAGGTCATGCTGGGGCGTTTCGACGGCTCAAAGGTCAGGTTGCAGGAGATATACCGCTTCCCCAATGGCCCACTGCAGGTGAAAGAACACATCTACTGGGACGTTCACCGGCTGTTTGAGGAGGTTAAGCGAGGGCTGGGCATGGCCGGCAGGTCTGCCCGGCTGGTTTCCATCGGGCTGGATGCCTGGGGCAACGATTTCTGCCTGCTGGACGCCGGTGGCGCCCTGGTGGAGAATCCTCACAGCTACCGCGACCCCCGCACAGACGGCGTCATGCAGAAAGCCTTTGAGAAGATGTCCAGGGGGGATATCTATAGCAGGACGGGGGTCCAGTTCATGCAACACAACACCCTCTTCCAGATTTATTCCATGGTGCTGGATAGGTCTCCCCTGCTTGAGTCTGCCTCCACCTACCTGATGATTGCCGACCTCTTCAATTACTGGCTGTGCGGGGAGAGATGCTGCGAGTTCACCAACGCCACCTCGACGCAATTTTATGATCCTTATAAGCGGGATTGGTGCCTGCCCTTGCTGGAGGTCTTCGATATCCCCGCTGGCATCATGCCGCCCATCGTGCAGCCCGCTACAAAGTTGGGAATACTGCAACGGGGGCTGTGCAGTGAGCTGGGAACGTCGGCCCTGCCTGTGATCGCGGTGGGCACGCACGATACTGCCTCGGCCGCTATCGCCGTTCCCTATAGTAGGGGCGTACCTTCAGCTGCGCCCGCAGGTACAGACTTTACCTCACAAGGTTCTGCCTTCCTCAGCTCGGGCACCTGGTCGCTGCTGGGAGCAGAGGTGGGGGAGCCGCTCATCAACGATGCCGGGCTGAAACACAATTTCACCTGCTATGGTGGCGTGGGCGGCGTCTGGCTGGTCTGGAAGAATATCCAGGCCCTGTGGTTGCTGCAGGAATGCATGCGCGGTTGGGAGGAGGCCGGGCAGGGGGTTGGGCTGGAAGAGCTTGTCGCCCTTGCGGGGCAGGCGCAGCCGTTCGCAAGCATTATAGACGTCGACGACCGGCTGTTTCTGACGCCCGGCGATTTCCCTGCCCGCATTGAGGAGTACTGCCGGCGCACGGGTCAGAAGCCGCCCGCGGGCAAAGGCGCCATTGTGCGCTGCATACTGGAATCCCTGGCGCTCAAATACCGTTACACTTTTGAGCAGCTGCAGGGGGTGCTGGGCAGGAAGTTAGGACGTATCCACATAATCGGCGGCGGCTCACTTAACACGCTGCTTAACCGCTTCACGGCCGAGGCCACCGGCGTTCCTGTTGTGGCCGGACCAGCCGAGGCCACTGCTCTGGGCAACTTTATGGCGCAGTTGATGGCGCTGGGTGAGGTCGGGTCGCTGTCGCAGGCACGGGAGATAGTCATCCGGTCATTTGATACGGTGAATTTTCAGCCCGGTACAGGGGTGGGTTGGGACAACGCACATGGCCGATTTTTAGACATAATGAAAATGTAAGATAATATAATCCAGCAGGAAGGGAATATATGGAACAGATATTATTGCACGAAGCCCGTGAATTGATCGCACAAGTCGGCAGGATCATGCTTGAGCGCAACCTGACCGACCTGGCAGGCGGCAACATCAGCATAAGGGTGGAGGATAAAATAGCCATGTCCCCCAGCTACGCAGGCCAGCGAAAATTCTGGCAGCTCAAGCCGGAAGAAGTGCTGGTGCTGGACCTGCAGGGCAACCTGCTGGATGGCGAGGGCAAGATATCCCGCGAGGCGCCCGTACACCTCAAACTGCTTAATTCTTTCTATCCACAGTGCCAGGCAGTCATACACGCCCATCCCCGCAACATCATGGTGTTCTGCGCAGCCAGGCAGGTCGTTCCGCCCGTGCTGGAAAATACCTGTAAATTCGGCGAGATCAAATTGGCCGAATATGCCCGCGGCGGGGTGCAGAACAGGCAACTGGCTGAGAATGTATATGAAGCCCTGTGCGGCCAGGAAAACAGGATGGCCGGGCAGGCCGCTGCCGTGATGGTGCCCTGGCACGGCCTGTTTGCTGCAGGCAAAGACCTGTGCTCGGTGCTGGACGCAGTTGAGCGGATCGAGGTCAATGCCCGCTGCATAATAATGGGCAAGGTACTGCTTAACGATGAGGACATGCTCTACCGCTCCCGCCACGACCTGGCCAGACAGATGGAAGGTTCCGGCGGGGAAGGCGAATAGACCCGGCCATGATACTGACAGTAACTCTCAATCCTGCCGTCGACCGCACCTACCTGATAAAGGATTTTGCCTGGAACAGGACCATCAGGTCGGGTCAAGCCATACTGGGTATGGGTGGTAAGGGCACCGATGCGTCGTGGGTGCTGGGCGAGCTCGGCTATACCAACCTGGCGCTGGGCTTTGCCGCGGGCAGCACCGGCAGGTTGATGGAGAAGATGCTGCGGGGGCGCGGCTGCCGGACTGATTTCGTGTGGGTAGAGGGTGAAACGCGCACCAATATCGTTATCATCGGTGGGGAAGGCCAGGGACAGAGCACGCTGACCGAGCCCGGTCTGCAGATCGGCGCTGGTGATCTTGATAAATTCCGCAGGAAATTCAATGCCGCCTTGAAAAAGACCTCCTGTGTTATCATCGGCGGCACCGTACCTCCCGGGGTGGACGTATCCATTTACACGGAACTGGTAGAGAGCGCCAGGGAAGCCGGCCTGCCGGTGGTCTTCGATGCCAGCGGACCCGGCCTGAAGGCCGGCATGGCCGGGCGGCCCACCGTCGCCAAACCCAATATCGACGAGATCGCCGAGCTTTATGGCAGACCCATCAACAGTGTGGAAGAAGCTTATAAAGCAGGACGGGAGCTGCAGGACAGGTACGGCGCCGCACTGGTCATCACGCTGGGCAAAGACGGCGCGCTGGCGGTATTAACCGGCCGCGCTTACACTATCCCCGTGCTGAAGATACCCGTTGTCAGCAGCGCCGGGGCCGGGGATGCTGTGCTGGCCGGCCTGTGCGCAGCTCTGTCAGAAGGCAAATCCATCGAGGATGGGCTGCGACTGGGCTTCGCCGCCGCGGCCGCGGTCTGTCTCAACACCGCCACGGCCGACTGCCGCAAGGCCGACGTGGAAAGGCTGCAGCCACAGGTAGAGCTAATAGACTACCGGGGATAAGATTGTGACCGGAACGGAAAGTTATTAATCCAGGTCCTTGATCAAATCCGCTGGTGTGTTGAAGATTTTCACGCGGCCGGAACGAATATCCTGCTCAGCCTCGATCTCGCCTGCCTGCCATTTCTTAGACCAGAAATAAGCCTGGCTCTTATCCACCAATTTCTTGGGTACCAGGATGACCGCATCATTTACCACTTCTATTTCGACGATATCGCCCTCATCCACTCCCAATTTCTTACGTATGGACGAAGGAAGGGTTACCTGTCCGTTCCGCGTTACTTTGCTGTATGTCGTCATTTTTCTCTCCTAGGGTTGTTTCAATACTTCATCGTGTTGGCCGATATTGCGCAATGTTATTATATCGCCACTAATTTCGAATGTTATCCTTGTTCTCAGGTTTACTCTCGCTTCCCAGATTGTTGATGTCCCCTGGACTTTCTTTACCCGCAGCGAGGGGTAACTGATATTTACAGCAAGCTTCATTATAGCCTTACGAGCTGACTTTTTGTCTGTTTCCAGCAGCCGTTTCCAGGCTCTTTTGAATCTCTCCGTACGACCAATCTGCATAATCGCAAGTAAATCAGTAAATTTACAAAATAGTATATTACTAATTTATGAAAATATCAAACTTGCCTGTGTGTTTAAGCGCAGCCTCAGCCGATATGCCGTATAATATACGGAATCCATCCTGGTACATAACAGGTTATGTGATCATGAATAGCACACAGCCGGCCAAAGAGCCGGCCAGGCTATGGAATAAGAATTTCCTGCTGTTGTGGCAGGGTCAACTCATCAGCCAGATCGGGCAGCGATACTTTAACGTGGGCATGCTCTTTTATATCAAGCAGGCCACCGAGTCGGCCAGCCTGATGGGGGGCATGATGCTATTCTCCACCCTGCCCGGCGTTCTGCTGGGCCCCATGGGCGGCACATTCGCGGACCGCTTCTCCCGCAAGAAGATCATCGTCTACAGTGACCTCATCCAGGGCATACTGGTGTTCTCGCTGGCGGCGCTCATGTTCTTCCTGATCTGGGCTACCGGACTGATCACTACAGATCCACAGGGCAACTTGGCGTTCTTCTCCTTTGTCTACCTCACTCCCCATGCCAGCGCCATCAATATCACCTGGATGTTCATCGTGGCCACGCTGGGCGCCATCATCTTCGCTTTCTTCACCCCGGCCATGTCCGCTGCCATACCCGATCTGGTGCCCAAGGAAAAGCTCAATGTAGCCAATTCGCTCAACCAGTTCGCCATCTTCCTGGCCATGTTCCTGGGACAGGGCCTGGGCGGCCTTATCTTCAGCATCACCGGCGCGCCCCTGCTCTTCCTTATCAACAGCGTAACCTACTTATACGCGGCGGGCAGTGAGTCGTTCATCAAGATACCTCAACCGCTGCCCGAGCCGGAGAGGAAATCGGGCGAGGCCTGGAAGAGCTTCATTAAGGATACCAGGGAAGGCCTGGTCTATGTATGGAATGAAAAAGGCATGCGCATACTCTTCCTGGCGGCGGCGCTGCTGCACCTGCTCATTGCGCCCATGCTGCTGCTGCTGCCCTTTTACGTGGAGGACTACCTCAATCAGAACGCCTCCTGGTACGGCTACCTGCTGGCGGCGGTGGGAGTGGGCTCGGTGGTCGGCTACCTGATAGCCGGCGGGGTCAACGTGCGCGGCAGGGCGCAGAGCAACCTGATCATACTCTCCCTGCTGGGCGCCTCCATCTCGCTGGGCATCGTGGGATTCATAACAGATCAGTTTGTAGTGCTGGGCGTCGTTACCATGATCGGGCTGACGGCCGGCATATTCATCGTCAAGACCACCACCGTTATCCAGCTGGCGGCTTCATCAGAGATACGAGGCCGTGTGTTCGGACTGCTGGGCACTCTGACCAGCGGGCTGGCCCCCATCGGCATGGGCATCGCCGGCGTGATCGCTGATATGGCCAACAAGAATATACCTGTGATATATGCCACCTGCGGCCTGCTGGTGCTGGCCATGTCCATCGGGCTGGCGCTCTCAAAGGAGGCACGCGACTTCCTCACACTGGACGTTACCCACAGGGTAGAATCCTGACGGGGATCTTATTTTTTATGATATACTGCCTTGAGACAAGCCGGGTTTAGCTTTAAATGATGGATGATCTCAGCCTGCTCTGCATCCCCATCGCCCTGTTGCTGGGTGCGACGCCTTCGGCTTTCATCGTAGCAATGCTCGCAGGAAAAATAGACATCAGGGATGAGCCGGACGGCAAGATCAGCGCTGCCGCCGTCTACCGCAGGGTAGGCCTGATGCCTTTCATTGCCGTGGTATTCATGGATATCGGCAAGGCGGCACTGGCGGTGCTGATCGCCCAGTGGCTGAAGGCCGGACCGATGCTGGTAATGCTGGCGGGTGTAATTGCCATTGTAAGTCACCAGTGGTCATTTTTCCTGAGGTTGCAGGGCGGGCGCGGCGCCACGGTTATGGGCGGCGTGCTGTTGTGCATTTGCACAGTGCCCACGCTGATCGGGGCTGCGGTTGCCGGCCTTCTGGCATTGATAACCAGGAACTCAAGCTCAAGCTTCGGCATAGGCCTTGTGGCCGTCAGTGCGACACTTCTGGCATTGCCATGGTCAAATATCTCAATGCCTCCGATTTTAATAGCCGCGCCCTCGCTGCCGCCGCCGTTCACGGCTTACCACCTGCTTATCGTCTATCCCCTGCTGCTGGGCCTGCTGATGACGGTCAAGGCACTGCAGGTTAAATACAGGCCGGGTGCTACGTTGAAGCCCGGGGCGAAAGGTGCTGTATGAACTGGATGGTGAGCCAGGCAGTGGGAGGAGCATCAGCCTGGAAGGCCATCTGGGTGCCGCTGGTGGCGTGGTTCGTGGCGCAGGCTATCAAGGTGCTGATAAATTTTATCGGCAAGAAAAAGCTCGATGTCTCACTCATGTGGAGCCCGGGGGGTATGCCCAGCGCGCACTCGGCCCTCATGACTGCGCTTGCCACCACCATCGGGCTGATGTACGGTTTCGATTCACCCCTCTTCGCCATTTCGCTGGCGGTGGCTTTCATCGTGATGTACGATGCCGCCGGCGTGCGGCGCACCGTCGGCTACCAGTCTACCATGCTCAACAGGATGCTGGATGAGCTGTTCAAGGGCGATAAAGAGTTCAGCCAGCGGCTGGCCGAAATTATCGGCCATACCAAATGGGAGGTGTTTGCCGGCGCCATGCTGGGCATCGTGCTGGGCATCCTCTTCACCTGGCCCTGGGCGTGACTACATTCCTGAATTTGTTGACCGGCATATTGACACCTGCAGGAGGCGGGTTTAAACTTCTCATTAGCGTGGTAAGTTCCTACCGGTCAGGTAGCGAAGCAGATTAATTATTAAGGAGGTTGAACTTGGCGGATAACAAACCTGAGGTCTTACAGAGGAAGGTGGGGTTGTTCGAGACTGTAGCTATGATAACCGGCCTGGTTATCGGCGCGGGCATCTTCGGGATGACGGCGACGATTACGGGCATGACCGGCCCCAGCGTTTTCATAGCCTTCATCGTTGCCTGTCTCCCATCCCTTTTCGTGGTGCTCTTTGAAATTCAGCTCACGGGCACGCTGCCGGTAACAGGCGCCAACTATGTTACGGTAACAAGGGTTCTTTCGCCGTTCTGGGGCGGCATAATATCCTTCTCGGCCGTGCTGGCCCTGCTGGCCGCCAATATACTGGTTGCAGTTATTTTTGCAGACTATTTTATTGCCTTCGTCCAGTCATTTAACCCTGCCTTTGCCATGGACGGCAGGATATTGACGATTGCCATACTGGTGTTTTTCGCACTGATCAATTATTTCGGTGTTTCGCTGGCAAGCTGGTTACAAATAGTCTTTTTCCTGCTGTTTGTGATTGGCATGATAATCTTCGCTATCACCGGTATGGCAAACTTTGATCCTGCCAAACTGGCGCCGCTGTTCCCCAAGGGCACCATCATGTTTGTTGTGGCGGTGGTGCTGGCGAGCTACGTATGGTCGGGCCTGCTGGCGCTGGCCGATATCGGCGGCGAGGTCAAGAATCCCCGCCGGAATCTGCCGCTGGCTTTGATCATCTCGTTCCTGATCATACTTGTGCTGTATGCCCTTCAGCCGCTGTCGCTGGTTGCAACGATGGACTGGCAGGAGGTCGCCAAGATCGGCAATCCCGCCATCATGATAGACGCGGCCAGGTTGCTGCCGGGCTGGGGCCTCTACATCGTCTTTATCGCTGCCCTGGGCGCGATTGTGACGACCATCAACGCGCTGACCTGGTCGGCCTCCCGTGACCTGGTGGCCTGGGCGCGCGACGGCATGTTTCCCAAAGCGGTTGCACACCTGAGCAAATTCAAGACGCCGGACATAGCCATACTGATCATTGTCATCATTGAGGTGCTGGGAGCGATGATCGCGGCCACCATCGATAAATACGCCCTCGCCTCCGTGCTGGCATCCAGCTTGATTACGATCATTCTGGCCTGGTGCGTATTCCGCATCCCGAAAAAGATGCCGGACCTGTACAAGAAATCCCTGTTCAAATTCAATACCTTCTGGCGCTGGTTTACCTATATCGGCGCACTGATCACCTCCGGCATCATACTTCTGTCGGGCATTTTCCTCGATATGATGGATGAAAACGGCGACCCGACCAGGTTCCCCTGGGTAGTGCTGATCTTTATAGGGTCTTTACTGCTCGGGACAATCTGGTATTTGGCACGCCGGGCTTATCTAAAGGGCAAAGGCGTGGACCTGGACGGAAATATGCGAAAAGTGGCCGATGCCACCCTGGCGGAGGCCGAGGAGAAGCTGTCGCTGTAACCTTTACGGACGTTTAATAAAAGGCCCCGCCGCGGTATACCTGCTGACTTGATCAACAGGACCACGGCAGGGCCTTTTCATATCTGCCTACGCTGATCCAAATATACGTAAAATGACTTATTGACAGACTCCTTGCTGTATTTTACAATTAGCCTGTCTATCGAGCGCTTGATTGAATGACGGCAGGTGACGTGTAAATGACTGGTAAAGAGCTGGATATATTGGGCAGCTACAGCGAGGTGGCGGATAAGCTGGGTCAGCAGGCCGGTCACAAGAAGTGGGAGATAGTCAAGGCTGCCGCCGGGCTTTTTATCAGGAAGGGCACCTTAAATACCGGAGTCCGGGATATTGCAGAGGCCAGCGGCATAACGGTGGGGACGCTTTATCATTATTTTAGATCCAAGGATGATATCATCACGGCCTTTCTCGATTATGCAGTACAGGGGACGAACGAATTTGTCAGGATGACCACCGAAACGCTGGCCAAGCTGCCGCCGCAGGAGGCGATGAGGCGGGCGCTGAGGCTCTACTTCGAATATACCAACGAGGCGCAGAGCATAGTGCTTTTCTGGCACCAGGAAACGAGGAACCTGCCTCCCGAACAAAGAAAGCGGCTGATGGAAAACGATATAGTGCTCGCCTCATTGTTTGAGAAGCTGATTGATCTCGGGCGCCGGGAAGGAATCTACAAGATAGAGGACGCTGCGCTGGCGGCGCACAATATCATAGTGCTGGGTGATATGTGGGCTTTCCGGCGCTGGTGGCTGGGCCGGCGTTATACCTCAGAGCAATACATCGGTAAGCAGATCGAATTCATCCTGCATGGATTACATAACGGCAACATCGAGATAACAGGGGAATCCCACAAGGAGGTGCGCAGGGAACAATAAAAATTACCGCTGTTTGCTTGAGGCATTAAATGAATTTTAATTACGGAGGTTGAACTTGGCAGAACAAAAACCCGAGATGATGAAAAGGACGATAGGGTTGTTCGAGGCTGTGGCCATGATCACCGGCCTGGTGGTGGGCGCCTCGATCTTCGTTCTGGTACCCAGCATGGCGGGCATGACCGGCCCCAGCGTTTACCTGGCCTACGCCGCAGCAGCCATACCGGCGCTCTTCGTGGTGCTTTACGAGATCCAGTTGACCGGCACACTGCCGGTGACCGGCGCCAATTTCGTTACCGTAACCAGGGTGTTGAATCCGGCCTGGGGTTCCATCATATCCTTTGCCGCCGTGCTGGCCATCCTGGCGTCCAATATCCTGGTGGCGGTCGGATTTTCGCAGTACGTAATCGCTTTCATCCAGTCTTTTAACCCGGCTTTCAGCCTGCATCCCTGGATACTACCCATAGCCATCGTGGCATTTTTTGCGCTGATCAATTTACTGGGTGTTACCATTGCCGCCTGGATACAGATGGTGCTGTTCCTGGCGTTCATAGCAGGCATGATCATCTTCGGCATCGCTGGCACCGCCAATATGAACCCGGCCAACCTTGTCCCGCTCTTTCCCAACGGCGCTATGATGTTCATGGTGGTGACGGTGCTGGCCTGCTTCTCCTGGGCCGGCCTGGTGGCGCTGGCAGACATAGGCGGAGAGGTCAAGAACCCGCGCCGCAACCTGCCGCTGGCCCTGATCATCGCCTTCATTACCATACTGGTGCTTTATACCTGGCAGCCGTTTGCGCTGGTTGCCTCCATGGGCTGGCAGGAAGCGGCCAAGGCAGGCACGCCGGCCATTATGCTGGATGCGGCCAAGCTGATGCCCGGCTGGGGCATCTGGATAATCTTCATCGCGGCCATGGGCGCGATACTCACCACCATCAACGCGCTGACCATGTCCGCCGCACGCGACCTGGTGGCCTGGGCACGCGATGGCATGATGCCCAGGGGTGTGGCTCACCTGCACAAGAAATTCAAGACACCGGACATGGCCATACTGATAGTGCTCATCATCGAGATCCTGGGCATTCTCGTTTCCGCCACCATCGACAAGTACGCACTGGCAGCCGTGCTGGCTTTGATGCTGATACAGATCGTATCGGCCTATTGCATCCTGCGCATACCCAATAAGCTGCCTGACCTGTATAAAAAGTCCATCTTTAAATTCAACGGGTTCTGGCGCTGGTTCACCTTCCTGGGTACCGCCATCACATCGGGTTTCATCCTGCTGATGGGCATCTTCCTGGATACCATGGATAAAGAGGGCAATCCCACTCAAGTCCCCTGGACTGTGATTGTCTTTATCGGAGTGCTGATAGCAGGTGTTATCTACTACTTCGCCCGCAACGCCTATCTGAAGGGCAAGGGTGAAGATCTCAAGGCGAACCTGCAGAAAGTGGCCGATGCCACCCTCGCTGAAGCTGAAGAGAGGCTCTCGATATCGTAAATGGGACAGTCCCGTTTGTGAAACCAGGCAATTGAATATACAAGCGACCGGGGCCCGGCGCATCCTGTCAGGAGGATTATCCGGGTCCCGGCGGCGTTCATTTTGATTTGAAAGCCTGGTGCGGGCGTCAGATACTGAAAAATACAAAAGTCAGAGGAGGATTATCATGGCATCAGCACTGGATGGTATAAAGGTGGTGGAGCTTTCCACCTGGTTTGCCGGTCCCACCTGCGGCATGTGGCTGGGCGAGCACGGCGCAGACGTGGTCAGGGTGGAGCCGGTCGAGGGCGACCCGTTAAGGGCGATGTTTTCATCGGGCGTACTGCCTGCGGAGCTGGATATCGGGTATAACTGGATGTGGGAGATGGCCAACCGCAGCAAGCGATGCATCACGCTCGATCTCAAGCAGGATGAGAGCCGCAAGATCATGCACAAAATGGTGGGACAGGCCGATGTCTTTTTAGCCAACCTGCGGCCGTCCACGCTCAAGCGGGCCAAGATGGACTATGATACGCTCATCAAGTTGAACCCGCGCCTGGTCTACTGCAATATAACCGGCTATGGCTCAAAAGGCCCGGGCGCCGACTGGCAGGCTTTCGATGAAACAGCCTTCTGGACGCGGTCGGGCATCATGTCCACCATGGGTGAGCCGGGCACCCCGGCCGTACCCCTGCGGGGCGCAATGGGCGACAACACCACCGGTATTTTTGCACTGGGCGCAATTTCCCTGGCGCTCTATTCCCGGGAGAAGACCGGCAAAGGCCAACTGGTCGAGCTGTCGCTTTACGGCAACGGGATGTGGGTGGCAGGCATCGACGTGCAGGGCGCGCTTGTCTACAACATGGAATTAGGCAGGCAGTCCAGGTTCACCGTGGGCAACCCGCTGTACAACACTTATGCGGCCAAGGACGATAAGTGGTTTATGTTCCAGATGCTGCAGACCGACCGCTTCTGGCCGGGCGTGTGTAAAAGCGTGGACCGGGAAGACTGGCTCACCAGGTATCCTACACATGGTGACAGGTGCAAGGCCAGCGGCGAGTTAATCAAGCTGCTGGATGCAGAGTTTGCCAAGCATCCTCGCGATTACTTCGCCGGCAAGTTTGACGAGAACGGCCTGATCTGGGCGCCGGCGCAGACCCCGACCGAGGTTATCAAAGACGCGGTGGCCCTGGAGAACGGTTACGTCATAGAGTACGAGCATTTCGGCTACGGTAAGGTTAAAGGTATCCGCTGTCCCATCCAGCTCAAGGGCACACCTGAACGCACGCCATTCGGAGCGCCCGAGTTCGGCCAGCACACCGAGGAGGTGTTGCTGGAGCTCGGATATAGCTGGGAAGACATCGGCAACTTCAAGGAGAAAAAGGTCATACTCTGATAATGACGGATCTTCAGACCCGTCCGCTACTTCGGGCGCAGCTAAAGCTACGCCCCTACGGAGTTGAAAAGGAGAAGCATATGTCTATCCTCATATATGAGAAGAAGGAGCATGTCGCGTACATAACGCTAAACCGCCCCGATAAGCTGAACACCATGAGCGTGGAGCTCAGCCGCCAGATGATCAAGGCGCTGCACGATTTCGATGCGGATAACAACCTTTACGTCGGCATAGTAACCGGGGCCGGCGACAGGTCGTTCTGTGCCGGGGCGGACCTGACAGATCCAGAGCATATCGAACTGGGGGTGAACTGGGAGGCCGATTACGACTGGCAACTGGCCAATATAAGGAAACCGCTCATCGCCGCCGTCAATGGCTACTGCCTGGGCGCCGGGTTCACGCTGGCGCTGTGCTGCGACATCAGGATCGCCTCGGAGAAGGCGTCGCTTGGCACGCCGGACCAGAAGCTGAACACGGTGGACGCCTACGCTTCGATCATGCTGTCGCGCATGATACCGGCCTCCACGGCCATGGAGGTGCTTATGACCGGCGACCGTTTGAGCGCGCAGGAGGCCTACCGGGTCGGGCTGGTCAGCCGCCTGGTCCCGCCAACTGAACTGATCCCTGCCGCCGCCGCCCTGGCTAAAAAGATCTGCGGCAACGGCCCCGTAGCGTTGTGGGCCTGCAAGGAGATCAATAAGAGGACCCGCTACATGTCATTAGAAAATAGTCTGGCATTTTTTAAAACCATCACCGCGCCCATCCTGAAAATGGACGATACCAGGGAGGGCATCACGGCCTTCTTTGAAAAGCGGCCGCCCGTCTGGAAACTACAATGATAAACAAGGAGGGGAAACATGGCCTTTGAGACTGTAATCTACGAGAAAGTCGAAAATATCGCGGTCATTAAACTCAACCGCCCGAAGGTACTGAACGCCATCAACGTGCAGTTGACCAGGGATTTCCACCAGGCCCTGGCCGAGGCGGCGCTGGATGCGGGCGTTAAAGGTTTAATAATCAAAGGTGAAGGCCGGGCATTCTGCGCCGGGGACGACCTTTCTGAAAACCCGCAGGGGATGCAGGTGGAGGACATATTGCGCCACGTGGAGGTACTGCAGGACACGACACGCATTATGTTGAACATGGAGAAATGCATCGTGGCCGCCGTCCACGGATATGCGCTGGGGGCCGGCTGCGAGTGGGCTATGAGCGCCGATATACGCATTGCGGCCGAGGGCACCAAGTTCGGCTTCCCCGAGACCAACGTGGGGGCGGGCGTGACCAACGCCGGCACCAAGCTGCTGCCTCTGCTGGTGGGCATAGGCAGGGCCAAGTGGATGGTCTTCTCCAATGAAAGGATCGATGCCCACACCGCCGAGCAGTGGGGGCTGGTAAACCGCGTGGTGCCGCCTGAGGAACTAGACACCGTGGCTATGGAGCTTGTGAAGAAGGTCGCGGCCAATTCGTCCCTGTCGATCAAACTGGCCAAACGCCAGCTCAATTATGGGACCTACCAGGACTACGAGCAGCAGATGGAGATGGAGGCGCACGACGTCGTACTCACGCTGACGGGCATGGAGGCCGCCGTGCGGGCCAGGGCGGCACTGGATAAGACCAAGCAGAAATAATTAAGCGAGGAGCAGCGAGATGATTATAGATTTCCGGGTCACTGTACCTATACGGGAGTGGGTTGATGACGTCGAGGAAGCCAAGCACTTATTCCTGACCAGCTTTATGCGGGGCTATGCGGAGTCTGCTTATGAGGTGTCCGCCATGTATGAAGTGACCGCTGAGAGCATGGTCAAGGCCATGGACGCTGCAGGTGTCGACTGCGCGGTACTGCAGGCGGAATGGGCGCTCGGCGATTACAGGAAGCTGAATGATGCCACCTATAAAATAGCAAAAAAATATCCCAAGAAGTTCCCGCGGTATTACCTGACCGTCAATGCGCTGGAAGACGATGATATGGTAAAAGTGGTCGAGCGCGAGGTCAAGGAGCGCGGCTTCAGCGGAGTCAACTTCCAGACCTGGGCGCAGCGCATGTATCCCAATGACAGGAGATTATACCCCGTCTATGCCAAGTGCCAGGAGTTGGGCATACCTGTGACCATCCACTCTTCCATAAATTTCACCATAGACCGAAGCATCGATTACAGCCGGCCTGTCTATATAGATCATGTGGCCTGTGATTTCCCCGATTTGAAGATCGTTGGGAACCACGGCGGCTGGCCATGGGTAGCCGAGATGGTGGCCGTGGCCTGGAAACACAAGAACGTCTATATCGAGATCGGCGCGGTTGCCCCCAAGTACATCGGCACACCCGGCACCGGGTGGGACCCCCTCATGATTTACGGCAACAGCCTCCTCCAGGACAGGGTGCTTTTTGCCACCGACGACATGATTCCCTGGCAGCGCTGCATCGATGAGCTGAAAGCCCTGCCGCTCAAGGACAAGGTCAAGGAGAAATGGCTGGGACTGAATGCAGCGAAGTTATTGGGCCTGTAAAGCAGATGAAGGAGGCTGAACCATATGAAGAAGCAGACTAAACGGACAGTATTCTGGAGCGTCCTGGGCGCGGTGATATTAATAGTCGTCCTCCTGGCCGTTTATATTGCGGACCTTACCGCTTTTCCCGGCAATATTAAAGAGACGGGGTATGAGAAGCAGGTCGCGACCTCGGGGGTTAAGTCGACTTTCCATGAGGGTGTGATCTACCGCTATCCCAGGATCGTACCCATGCTCGAGGTGTCAGGAGATTATTATGAGATGGGTCTGCAGTATGGCGTGTTATTGCGGCCGGAGATCGTGAACGGTATGGCTTCAATGACCAGGATACTTAAGTGGAATGCGGAGGAGATGGGCGTACCTTACCCGGCGCTGGTCGGGTTGATTAAATACCAGGCCCGCCAGATGGCCGCCGGCCTGCCGCAGAAATACCAGGATGAGATGAAGGGTGTTTCGGACGGCTCTGGATTACCGTACGACACAGTCATATCCTGCTGTCTATTCTACGATGTCGGGATGGGGATGGGCTGCACCGGCGTGCTTATGCGTGGTCCGGACGGCACAATCATACAGGGCCGTAATAATGACACTGCCGCCTTTGGTGGCGAAGAGTTGGCCAAGATGACAGTTGTCGTCCGCTATAAAGCCAGGGGGGCCAACGTCGTAACCCACATGGACCAGCCTCTTTATATGGGGGTGGAAACGGGCTACAACGATAAGGGATTAACTTTCGGCGAAGAGACCCTGTATATCAAAAAACCGGATGCCAATGGGTTCTCTCTGCCCTACTTGATACGAATGGTAATGGAGGAGGCGTCAACCCTGGACCAGGTCTACCCATATTTCGACAAGTACCACACCATAGGAGCTTACGGCTGCGTCTGGAGCGACCTGCGTGCAGGCCGCGGCGCAGTGGTCCAGTTGACTCCCACAGCCTGGGTGAAGAACGAGCTCAAGGATTCCCTGCTATGGAATTTTAACCGGATTTACGATCCCGAGCTGGCAAAACAACAAACAGCCTCGGTTAATGTCGGCAACAGCAATATCGACAGAGAAGCGGTGGCGTCCACCTGTCCGCAAAAGCCCGTATATGCGATTGAAGATGTGGTCAAATTCGTACGCGCCCAGACCGGTCCGGATGGCACGGATTACTCGTGGTGCGGCACCAAGCGCCCGGTATGCAACTGGGCGGCTTCGCAGATGATGATTTTCGATACGAAAAGCGATGGCTTCTATATGGCGGTCGGGCCGTACTATGCGGCGCGCCAGGATATCTATCATTTTTATGATGACTTCTCCAGGCAGCCGGAGCTTTTCCTGCCGGCTGTGCCGATCGAGCCGGTGATAGAAAAGGCGGCCCGGATAGAGAACCGGTTGATAAGCGGCGCAGAGAAGCTTGAGGCTTTCATCGACCTGGCCGGGCAATATAAAGACGATGCCAATATGCAATTTCTGGTTGCCTATAAGGCCTTCAGGCTATCGCAGCCGGAGGTTTTTACGGAATATGCCCGGAAGGCCTACGACATGGACCCGTCCAATTCCGAGTACCGGATGTATGCGGGCATGGCGGCCTACCGGGAAAAGGATATGGAAAAAGCAGTGAGTCTCCTGGATGGAGTAACTGCCAGGTACCCGGAGCAGGACCTGCTCAGGCTAACTGTGCTGGAGAAGGCCAGCATGGGCATAGATCCACAAAAGTCAGCCCGGTACAGGGCGCAGAAGCAGGCCGTTATCGACAAAAATGAGGCAGAAGGTTATAATGATATAAAGATAATACCTTTGGTCAACGCGCTTGGCCAAGCCAAGTAATGATATAATCTGCAGAAAATAATCTTATACACAGGCGGTAACCAATGGATAAGAGTTATACATCAGTCGAATCGGCTATTGAAGACATACAGGATGGCGCTGTCATAGCTTTCGGCGGTTTCTTTTCCGCCGGCAAGCCGCAGGCGCTGACGCAGGCGCTGGCCAAAAAAGGTGTGAAGAACCTCACCGTGGTGGTACAGCAGGTGGGGACCGGCAACGAGGAGATGCTGGAGCTGGTTACCAACGGCCAGATAAAGAAGGCTATTTGTAATTACCCCTTCCCGCGCTCGGCCAGCAAGGGCGCCCAGCATCACTTCGAGCAGGAGGTGCGCAAAG